>MDTB01073146.1_pt1 | contig 27038 bp, 21 predicted proteins | sample 811161 | NCBI WGS metagenome assembly MDTB01 (sample SAMN05326650, study PRJNA326480) | marine metagenome | isolation source: seawater | place: Mediterranean Sea | collected 2009 | reverse complement strand
GAAAAAAATAAAACCTATAAATATTTAAAATTTGCATTACCATATTGGTTACTTGCTATTTTTGGACTTATTATATCTTATTTTTATATTGAAAGAACTGGTTTATCAATTACATCTACTTTTTTCGCATTTTTAGCATCAATAACAATTCCTCACGTTTTTGTTATTTTTTTGATGCATAATAAAAAAAACTTAAATTAAAATCATGTTTGAAAGATTATCTCAAAAAATTGATTCGGCTCTTAAAACTTTAAAAGGTCACGGAAGAATCACTGAAGTTAATGTCTCTGAAACCATGAAAGAGATTAGAAGAGCTTTGATTGATGCAGATGTAAATTATAAAATTGCTAAATCTTTTGTTGATAGTGTGAAAGTAAAAGCTTTAGGTAGTAAGGTTCTGACGTCATTGAAACCTGGTCAGTTAATGATTAAGATTGTTCAAGATGAACTTACCAAACTTCTAGGCGGGAATAAAGAGGACTTGAAAACATCTGGTAAACCGGCTGTTGTTTTACTAAGTGGGTTACAAGGCTGTGGAAAAACTACATTTTCAGCCAAACTAGCAAAAAAATTAAAACACAATCAATCAAAAAAAGTTTTGTTAGTTGCTTGTGATGTATATAGACCCGCGGCTATTGAACAATTAGAAGTGCTGGGTGAGCAAATTGATGTAAAAGTTTTTAGCGAAGTTGATAACAAAAATCCAGTTTCGATTGCAAGAAAAGCTATAAAACATGCAATAAAAGAACAATTTAATGTTGTGATTATTGACACCGCAGGTAGACTAGCAATCGATGAGTTAATGATGGAGGAAATACAAAGTATTAAAAATGCTACAAAGCCAACAGAAATCCTCTTTGTTTTAGATTCTATGATGGGCCAAGATGCTGTTAATACTGCAAAAACTTTTCATGACAAAATTAAATTTGATGGAGTCATTTTAACCAAAATGGATGGTGACGCAAGAGGTGGTGCAGCATTGTCTGTTAAATCTTTAATTAATAAGCCAATTAAGTTCATTAGCACAGGTGAAAAGCTAGATGCAATTGACGTTTTTCACCCCAATAGGATGGCAGACAGAATTCTTGGAATGGGTGATGTAGTTAGTCTTGTTGAAAAAGCACAAGAAAAAGTTGATATAGAAACTGCTAGAAAAATTCAAAAGAAGATTGCAAAAAAACAGTTTGGCTATGATGATTTTTTAACTCAAATAAAGCAAGTACAAAAAATGGGATCTATGAAGGACCTAGTTGGGATGATTCCTGGTGCCAATAAAGCACTAGCTGGGGCTGAAATTGATGAAAATGTATTTAAGGGAGTTGAATCATTAATTAATTCGATGACACCCAAAGAGCGCCAATACCCAAAACTAATTGATTTTAGTAGAAAAAAAAGAATCTCAAAAGGAGCTGGTGTTGGTATTGAAGAGATGAATAAATTGGTAAAACAATTTGAACAAATGAATAAAATGATGAAAATGATGCAATCCGGAAAAAAGTCAAAATTGTTTAATATGTTTAAAAAATGAGCAAGATATTAGACGGAAAACTGCTTTCAAAACAAATCAAAGACGAACTAAAATTTCAAGTTGATAATTTAATTAGAAGTGGAAAAAAAGTTCCACATCTAGCTGCAATAATTGTTGGAAATGATGGAGCAAGTTTAACTTACGTTTCCAGTAAAGTTAAATCTTGTAAAAAAATTGGTTACAATTCATCATTAATTAAACTTGATGAAAAAATTAGCGAGCAAAAATTAATAAATGAGATAAATAAACTCAATCAAAACAGTGACGTTGATGGATTTATAGTTCAACTTCCATTACCAAAACACATCAATGAAGAAAAAATTTTAAATCAAATCAAACCAAGCAAGGATGTTGACGGCTTTCACCCATCAAATTTTGGGAAAATGGCATTGGGATTAGAAACATTTATACCAGCAACACCATATGGAATAATGGAAATTTTTTCACGATATAAAATTTCATTAGAAGGAAAAATTGTTGTTGTACTTGGTAGAAGCAATATTGTAGGAAAACCTATTAGTATTTTGATGTCAAACAAGGGAAACCCTGGAAACGCCACTGTAATTTTAACTCATAGCAAAACAAATAACCTTGTCAACTTAACGAAGCAAGCAGATGTAATTATTTCAGCCTTAGGGATTCCAAATTTTTTAAAATCGGAAATGATTAAAAAAAATTGTATTGTAATTGACGTTGGAATTACACGTGTAGAAAACCCGTTAAAGCCCAAGGGCTACGAAATTGTTGGAGATGTAGATTTTGATAATGTAATTAAAAAATCAAGTTATATAACTCCTGTTCCAGGAGGTGTAGGTCCCATGACAATTGCGATGCTACTTAAAAATACAATGCACGCATATATCAGAAAACATCATGAATAAACAAATGCTGAAAGCTGTTGATAGAGGCGATGCATTACCTCTTATGGAAGCTTTTTACACGATTCAGGGTGAGGGTTACCATAAAGGTAGTTCAGCATTTTTTATTAGAATAGGTGGGTGTGATGTTGGATGTCATTGGTGTGATGTCAAGGAAAGTTGGAATGCAGATTTACATCCTCCTACTTACGTAGATAAAATTGTAGAAAAAGTCAAAAAATATTCGAATATTGTGGTTGTAACTGGTGGAGAACCATTAATGTGGAACATGACCCCATTAACAAATAAATTAAAGAAAGAGGGCATCAAAATTCACATAGAAACATCAGGCGCATATCCTTTGACTGGCACATGGGATTGGATTTGTTTATCTCCAAAAAAGAATATGCCACCTAAGAATAATATATATGAAAAGGCAGATGAGTTAAAAGTTATAATTCATAATAATCATGATATTAGATTTGCCGAAGAACAAAAGATGCATGTTAGTAAACATTGTAAATTATATTTACAGCCTGAGTGGAGCAAAAGAGATAAGACCATGCCAATTATAGTTTCACATGTTCTAAATAATCCTGAATGGCATGTTTCCCTACAAACTCATAAATATTTGAATATACCTTAATAGATGAATTTTAATTGGTTTATAGCAAAAAAAATAATTTTTCAGCGTACTTTATTTAAAGGTTATTCAAAACCCATTTTAATTATTGGTATATCAGCAATTGCAATTGGAATAACATCCATGCTAATTGCACTTGGCACTGGCAAGGGACTTCAAAAAAAAATTAGTGAAAAAATTTCAATCTTCAATGGTCAAGTTCTGGTAACTGACATGCAAAACTTGAAATCACATCAGACTTTAAAATCAATTGAGAACTCTGCTAAAATAACATATGATTTAAATAAACTTAAATCAGTAAATCATGTACAGAATATTGGATATATTGGAGGACTCACTGTAAAGGGGGGAACCTTTAAAGGTATAATTTTCAAAGGAATTGATTCAACTTACAATAAAAAATTTAATCATTTTCTAAAAAATCCGACTGAAAAAAAATCACTAAATACAAATGAGATTTGGATTTCAAAGAATTTGTCTAGAAAGTTTGGAGTAGGAATTGATGATTTTTTACAAATTTATTTTTATTCTGAAGATATTCTTTTTCCTAAAAGAAGAACATTAAAAATCACATCACTGTTTGAAACTGACTTCTCTGATTATGATAAAAATTTTATTATTGGTCATATTGGAATTATTAGATCTATTTTAAATTGGAATGAATCTCAGGTTGGAGGGCTTGAAATTTTTTTAGATAGTAACTCAAGTTTAGAAAAAAAAACAGAAGAAATATATGATTCAATTGAAGATTTTTTGAGTGTTAGAAGTGTCAATGAGCAATTTTCAGAAATTTACAGTTGGATAAACCTTTTTAATTACAATATATCTTTGATTATTATTATTATGATTTTTGTTGGTGGAATAAACATGATTACCTCTTTGCTAGCTTTGATTATTGACCAAACGAATATGATTGCAACACTAAGAATTTTAGGATCGAGCATAAAATCTGTTCAAAAATTTTTTTTAATACAAGGCGCTTACTTAATAACTATTGGTCTTTTTTTTGGCAATGTAATCGGCTTGTCTTTATTAATTATTCAGGACTTTACTGGAATTATTTCATTAAATCCAGAAACCTACTATGTAAAGAAAGTTCCTGTCTATATCAACTTTTTTAGCGTATTATTAATAAATTTAATTACCTTTTTTTCATGTATGTTATTCTTATTAATTCCGACATATATAATTACTAAAATGTCACCAATAGAATCGATTAGTTTAAATAAATAGCTTTTACAGATATGGATTTTAAAAAAAATATTTTACAAACAATTGGCAATACACCACTTATAAGGTTAAATAAAATCACATCTCAAATTAGTTCAACTGTTCTTGCCAAAGTTGAGTATTTTAATCCAGGTAGTTCAGTTAAGGATAGGATTGCATTAAAAATGATTGAAGATGCCGAAGCTGATGGTAAGCTCAAGCCAGGATCAACAATAGTTGAAGGAACATCGGGAAACACAGGCATGGGTCTTGCTCTTGCAGCCATAGTGAAAGGTTATAATCTAATTTGTGTTTCAACAGACAAGCAATCACAAGAAAAATTTGATGTTTTAAGAGCTGTAGGTGCAGAGGTAATTGTTTGTCCAACAAATGTCGAACCTGAAGACCCACGTTCATATTATTCAACTTCAAAAAGAATAGCTAGTGAAATACCTGGAGCATGGTATGTAAATCAATATGACAATTTGTCTAACACACAGGCTCATTATGAAAAAACAGGTCCAGAAATTTGGAAACAAACCAAAGGAAAAGTATCTCATTTTGTTGTTGGAGTAGGTACAGGTGGAACTATTTCAGGTGTTGGGAAGTATTTAAAAGAAAAAAATCCAGCAATAAAAATATGGGGTATTGACACCTATGGGTCGGTATTTAAAAAATATCATGAAACTGGAGTTTTTGATAAAAATGAAATATATCCATATTCGACAGAAGGTATAGGTGAAGACATAATTCCAAAAAATGTAGATTTTAAAATTATTGACGGTTTTGAAAAAGTCACTGATAAGGATGCGGCTTTGTATACAAGAAAACTTGCAAGATTAGAAGGTATTTTTGCTGGAAATTCGTGTGGTGCAGCAATAAAAGGACTTTTACAATTAGAAAAAAAATTTAATTCAAATGATGTAATTGTCGTATTACTACATGACTCGGGTAGTAGATATATTGGAAAAATTTATAATGATGATTGGATGAGGAAAAAAAAGTTTATGTAAATCTTAAACCAATTCAAAAATACCAGCGGCCCCTTGTCCGGTCCCAACACACATAGTAACCATCCCGTATTTTTTCTTTCTTCGTTTCATTTCGTTAATTATTTGAACTGTGAGCTTGGTTCCAGTGCAACCAAGTGGGTGTCCAAGAGCAATAGCTCCACCATTTACATTAATTTTTAATGGATTAATTCCTAATGTTTTAATAACTGCAAGTGACTGTGAAGCAAATGCTTCATTAAGTTCAATCAAATCAATATTATTGAGCTTTAAATTTGCTTGTTTCAGTGCTTTAGGAACCGCCTCTACAGGTCCTATTCCCATTATTCTAGGAGGTACACCCGCTACCGAATAGCTAATCATTTTTGCTATTGGCTTGACTTTTAAATTATTTATCATTTTTTCACTCATAACCAGTACCATGGCTGCACCATCACTCATCTGAGATGAATTTCCTGCGGTAACTGAACCATCTATTTTAAACACAGCTTTTAATTTTTTCAACTTTTCAAGTGATGTATCTTTTCTTGGACCTTCATCTTTTTCAACTAAATATGATCTTGTTTTTCTTTCCAAACCATCGACATACGTTTCATTAATTTTAATTGGAACAATTTGATCTTGAAAATAATTTTTGTCAATTGCATTTAAAGCCTTTTTATGAGAATTAATTGCAAATAAGTCTTGTTCACTTCTTGAAATCGAAAACTCATTTGCAACTGCTTCCGCAGTTAGCCCCATTCCCCAATAGTAATTTTCTTTTCCATTTTTTACGATTTCATAATCTGGCACAGGTTTGAATCCACCCATAGGAATAAAGCTCATACTTTCTGTTCCACCTGCTATAATACATTCAGCCATTCCTGATTGAATTTTTGCGGTTGCCATTGCTATGGTTTCAAGTCCAGAAGCACAATATCTGTTGATTGTAACCCCTGCTACTTTATCAGTGTCAAGTGCCATCAAGGAAATTAATCTTGCCATATTTAGTCCTTGCTCTGCTTCAGGCATTGCATTACCAATAATTATGTCATCAATTAATTTTTTGTCAAGATTAGGAATAGAATTAATTAGATATTTTATAGTTTCAGCAGCAAGTTCGTCAGGTCTTTTAAATCTAAAAAGTCCTTTCGGTGCCTTTCCTACTGCTGTTCGATAAGCTTTTACTATATAAGCAGTTTTCATAACTAATTTCTGAGTGGTTTTCCTGTTTTCAACATGTATTCAATTCTTTCTAACGTCTTTTTTTCACCACAAAGTGAAAGAAAAGCCTCACGTTCAATTTCAAGAAGGTAGTCTTCGCTAACATAACTAGGCTCTGATAAATCACCACCAGACATAACATAAGCTAACTTATTTGCAATTTTTTTGTCATGTTTTGAAATATAATTTCCTGACATCATACTATCAGAACCAACATAAAACATTCCTAATGATTGCTTTCCTAAAACTTTAATTTCTTTATTCTTTATTGGTTTTGTGTATCCTCTGTTAGCTATATTAATAATTTCCTGTTTTGCTATACCTAAAAGTCTTTTGTTTTCAACAACAACATAATCTTTTTCTTTTTGAAAAATTCCAAGCCCAAAGGCTTGGTAAGCTGATTCTGAGACTTTAGCCATTGCGATATTTAAAAAATTTTCTCTAGAAATATTTAATTCAACATCATTTTTTTTAAAACTTTCAGATGTTCGTAAAGTCATCTCTTTTGTACCGCCTCCACCCGGAATTAGACCAACACCAAACTCAACTAATCCAATATATGTCTCGGCAGCCGCAACTACTTTATCAGCGTGCATACAAAGTTCACACCCTCCTCCTAAGGTCAAGCCATGTGGCGATGCTATGGTTGGAATATTAGAATATCGAAGTTTCATCATTGTTTCCTGAAAATATTTGATAGCAATATCTAACTCTTTATATTCTTGTTCAACTGACATCATAAAGATCATTCCTAAATCAGCACCTGCTGAAAAGTTATCTCCCTCGTTTCCAATAATAAGTCCTTGAAAGTTCTTTTCACCAATTTCAATTGCTTTATTTATACCTTTTAAAATACCAGAACCTATCGTATTCATTTTACTGTTAAACTCAATATTTAATATTCCATCACCAATATCAATTATTGAGCAATCTTCATTTTTCCATACTGTTTTGTCTTCTTTAAAATTATCTAACAATACATATAATTTTTGATTTGGTATTTTTAAATATTTTTTATTAGATATATCAAAATAAACTTTAAAATTATTCTCTGTGGTATAAAGCTTTTTAAGATCATTTTTTTCCAAATATTTTACCCATTCGCTTAATTCATTTCCAGAATCTTTAATGAGTTTAATTCCATTTTTCAGTCCGATTGCATCCCATATTTCAAAAGGTCCTTGTTTCCATCCAAAACCTGAACGCATTGCTTCATCTATTTTATAAATGTTGTCGCTAATTTCAGGTATCATATTTTGTATATATGAAAAAATTTCACCAAAGAATTTTTTGTAAAACATATGGAATTTATTGTCACCACCGATTAGAAATTTAAATCTTTCAGAAACATTTTTGATTTTTTTTGCCTCTTTGACAATATTAATTTTAGCTTTAGATTGACTTACGTATTTAAAGGTTTTTAAATCTAGTACCTTAATTATTGATTTTGTTTCACCGGAGTTATTTATTTTTCTGTAAAAACCTTTCCCGCTTTTGATTCCTATATAATTTTTTAAATTCATTTTTTCAATGAAATCAGGAATTTTGAAAATATTTCTTTTTTCATCGTTTTCACAGCTTTTAAAAATTTCATTTGCTACATGTGTTAGTGTATCTATTCCAACTAAGTCTAATGTTCTAAATGTTGCAGATTTTGGGCGACCAATTACTGGTCCAGTTAGTAAATCAATCTCCTCAATTGATAGATTATATGATTTTAAATTATGAAGTAAATTTAAAATTGAAAAAATTCCGATTCTATTTCCAATAAAACCAGTTGTGTCATTACATAACACAGTAGATTTTCCCAAAAAACGACTGCCATAATCTAATATAAAATCACAAACGTTTTTTTTACATTTTGAACTTGGAATTATTTCAAGTAATTTTAAATATCTAGGGGGATTGAAAAAATGCGTAATTAAAAAATGTTGCTGAAATTCTATAGATAAACCAAAACTCAACTTTTTAATAGGTATACATGAAGTATTACTACTAATTATAGTCCCTGGTGTTCTAAATTTTTCAATTTTTTTTAATATTTTTTTTTTTATTTCTAAATTTTCCACAACTACCTCAATTATCCAATCAGCCTTTGATATTTTAGAAAAATCGTCCATAAAATTTCCTGTACTTATTCTTGACAAAAATTTTTTATCGTATAGTGGAGAAGGTTTAGAATTAATAGATTTTTGAAGATTATCATTAACGATACTATTTCTATAATTTATGTCATTTATTTCACCATTATTTTTTTTTGGAATTAAATCAAGAAGAATTACTTCAACTCCAATATTAGCAAAATGACAAGCAATACCAGAGCCCATAACACCCGAACCTAAAATCGCAACCTTATTTATTTTCCTATTCATAATTTTTTATGGGTAAATATTTTCAGAACTGATGATTTCAATTATTTTGTTTGACATTGATACAAATGAATCTAACTCTACTTGTGAAAAATGTTTTTTTAAACAATCGTTAAAACTTAGCACTAAACTTTTAGCAATCACTCTTTTTTGCTTCCCGAGTTTTGTAAGTTTTACAATGACTCCTCGTCCATCATCAGGATTTGGACACCTCTCTACAAAACCTTTAACTTCCATGGATTTTAATGTTCTTGAAAGACTTGTAGCCTCCATTCCCATTTTTGGAGCAATTGATGTTGAAGGTGTACCATTAACAGGATCGATTATCAAAAGAGCGAACCCAACCGACATACTTGTTCCGTATTTACTTGCTTGTTCATTGTACATTTTTGAAATTGCTTGCCAAGTCGCTCTACATACAGAATCAATAGTTACTGTTTTAATTTTTTCAGACATTACATAAATATAAAAAAATTATGCATGCATAACTATTTAAGTATAAATAGACTCAAAAAGTTCTCTATATTTTTCTAAAATTGAAGATCTTTTCAGTTTCATAGTGGGGGTAAGATGTCCCTCATCAACAGACCAAATATCTGCAGTCAATCTAAAATCCTTTAACATTTCCCAACTTCCAAACTTTGAATTAATTAAATCAATTTCATTGGAAATAATATTTAATATTTCTTTTGATTTAATTATGTCACTATTTTCTTTAGGCAATTCATGTCCATTTTTTCCTGCCCAGTTCTTTAAAGCATCAAAATTTGGTTGAATGATTCCAGCTGGAAACTTTTTTCCATCACCAATTACCATTATCTGATCTATAAATATTGACTGTTTAATAGAGTTTTCAATTACTTGTGGAGCAATATATTTACCGCCGGATGTTTTAAACATTTCCTTTTTTCTGTCAGTAATTTTCAAGAACCCCTCTTTGTCAATGTATCCAATGTCACCGGTATGAAAATACCCATCTTTAATAACCTCATTAGTCTTCTTTTTGTCTTTATAATAACCCATCATTACATTAGGGCCTTTGCATAATATTTCACCATCTTCAGCAATTTTAACTTCAACATCATCTAATAATGGACCAACGGAACCAATTTTCAATTGATTTCTTCTCATATCATTTACTGAAATAACTGGCGATGTTTCAGTTAAACCGTAACCCTCAGCAATTGTAATTCCTGCAGCAGTGAAAATTCTTGCAAGCCTTGGTTGCAGCGCAGCACTTCCAGAAGAAATGGTAGATAAATTTCCTCCAAGTGCTTCCTTCCATTTTTTAAAAATAAGTTTTCTTGCAATAAATAATTGCATTTCATATAAATACCCATTTTTTCCATATGGCTCATATTTTAATCCTAAGCTTACCGCCCAAAAAAATAATTTTTTCTTGATTCCGCTTAAATTTTCACCTTTAGCAATTATTTTATCATACAATTTTTCCAACAGTCTAGGAACGGCAGTCATGAATTCTGGATTTATTTCATTTAGATTTTCTGACATTGTTTCTAATGATTCGGCAAAATATATTTTAGTACCGCTGTAAAAATATAAGTAAAGTAACATCCTTTCATATATGTGACATAGAGGTAAAAAGCTCAATGCCTTAGCTTGAAAATAACCTAGTGGCAGTCTTTTTTGACTGGCAATCACATTACTAACTATGTTGTTATGACTTAACATTACCCCTTTAGGTACACCAGTTGTCCCAGATGTATATATAATCGTTGCCAAATCATTCGCTTTAATTTTTTTCTTGGTCAAGTTAATTTTTGCAATTATTTCTTTTGGACATTTAATTTCAATTAATGAACCAAACCAATCACAATCAATAAGCTTATCAAAGCTGTATACTTTGTTTAAATTTTTACATTTTGATTTTATTGCATTTACTTTTTTTAGTAAGTCTTTGTCTGAGACAAAACATAACTTAACTTCAGCATGATTGAAAATAAATTTATAGTCATCTGAAGAGATATTTGGATATATTGGAACATTGATTGCGCCAATTTGAGAAATTGCGTAGTCAGCAATAACCCATTCAGTACGATTTGTTGTTGAAATAATTCCAATTTTATCTCCTTTTTTGATTCCAAGTGAAATTAACCCGCAGCTTAGACTATCTCCTTTTTGTTTTACTTCCTTGGTTGAGTAACCCATCCATTTTCCTTTTAATTTTGAGTTAACAGCTTTGTCAATAGAATTATTTTTTGACATTATATCAATAAAATCAAAAAGTCTTGATGGTCTATCCATTATATTTATTTTAGATTATGAATTTAATAATTTAAAAAACAAATAAGTAATTAATGTTTTAATTTGATAACCATTTATACGCATCAATAAAAGATAAAATCCATGGGCTAATTCTATCATTTCTATTTTCTGGATAATAACCCCAGTTCGCTGGAAAAATAGACCTCTCTAAATGTGGCATCATAACTAAATGTCTTCCATCATTACTGCAAAGCATAGCGGTATCGAAGTTGGATCCGTTTGGATTAGAAGGATATGATGAATATGCATATTTTGCTCCAATTTGGTATTTATTTTCATCTAATGGAAAAGTAAATTTTCCTTCACCATGAGCTGACCATATTCCTAGTCTAGAACCTTCAAGACTTTTAAGAATTATGGAATTTGACTTTTCAATTTTAACATCAGTAAAAATACATTCAAATTTTCCTGAATCATTTAAATCCATTTTTGGATGTGTCGAATGCTCAGGATATAATAATTCGAGCTCCATAAATAGTTGACATCCATTACAAACCCCTAAACTTAAGGTGTCATCCCGTTTAAAAAAATCATTAATAATTTTTTTTGCAGTCGGGTTGTATTTTATTGTCCCAGCCCATCCTTTTGCAGAACCCAATACATCCGAGTTTGAGAACCCCCCTGCAGCAACTAAAAATTTAACTTCTTTTAAATCTTCAATTCCTGATGTAATGTCAGTCATGTGAACATCTTTGACTTCAAAGCCCGCAAGGTGAAGCATGAATGCCATTTCTCTTTCTGAATTACTTCCTTTCTCTCTTAATACGGCAGCTTTAATTTTTTTTCTTGGAATATTGTTTAAAAAATTTTCAAAATTTTCTGGAAATTTAAATTTTAACGGTGTTTTGTCAAAAAAATCAAACCTTTCTTTCGCCTTAATTTTTCCACTTTGATTAATATCAAATAGGTATGAACTTTTAAACCAAATTTTTCTAAGTTTTTCTATTTCAAAATCTATGTTCTTTTCTCCTTTATTGATATTTAAACTCTTTGAATTATTTAATTTTCCTAATTTTTTAATTTTTATTCCCCTATTCAAAAGTTTTTGATAAACATTTTTATGAATCTGAATGATTAATCCAACTTGTTCAGACAAAAGCACTTCTTCAATATTTTTTTGGGATTTGTTAAATCTTAAGTCAATGCCTAAATCAGATGAAAAACATAATTCTAGAAGAGAGGTTATCAATCCACCTGAACCGATATCATGTCCTGCTGAAATATTATTTTTAAAAACTTCATTTTGAATATTTTTAAATACTTTTTTAAAATATTTGGCTTCGACAACATCGGGTGCTTTATTACCAATTTTTCCTTTGATTTGAGCATATGCAGAACCACCTAAATTGTTTTTCGAATCTGATAAATCTATTAAATAAATATCGCCACCTTTTTTCTTTAAAACAGGCTTAACTACTTTTTTAACATCACAACAATTTGCAGTTGCAGATATTATCACAGTTCCGGGACATATCACATCTTTATCGATGTATTTTTGTTTCATTGACAATGAATCTTTTCCTGTTGGAATATTAATTCCAAGTTCAATTGCAAATTTAGAACATGATTTTACTGCTTGGTAAAGTCTCGCATCTTCACCTGGGTTGTTGCACGGCCACATCCAATTTGCAGAAAGACTAATTGAGCTTAGTCCATTTTTAATTGGGGCCCAAATTATATTGGTTAATGCTTTTGCAATTGAGTTTCTACTTCCTAAAGATGGATTTATTAATCCAGAAATTGGTGCATGCCCAATTGAAGTTACAATTCCTTCAAATTGCTCGTAATCTAGTCCAACGACACCGCAATTAGCCAGTGGTAATTGATGAGGGCCAACACATTGTTGTTGAAAAACTCTTCCTGTTACGCACCTATCTACTTTATTTGTTAACCAATCTTTACATGCAACTGACTCTAATCGCAGAACTAATGACACTGTTTTCTCGAAAGACCCAGTAAATTTTAAAATAGGTTCAAAAGTTAGATTTGTGCTCTTATCTTCAACAATTGTTTTTGGAGTGTTTCCAAAAAAATCAGATAATTTTAAATCAATAGAGTATGAGTTTTTAATTTCAGAGTATACTTTAAAATCGTTATCACATGAAACTTCTCCAACTTCATAAATTGGTGCACGTTCTCTTTTTGCAATTTTTCTCAAAAGATTAAAACCTTTTTCATCGGTAATTATACCCATTCTTTCTTGAGATTCATTACCCATTATTTCCTTAAATGAAAGTGACTTATCTCCAATAGGAAGTTTATCAATTAAAATTTTTCCACCAACATTTTCGATAAGTTCTGAAATACAATTCAGGTGTCCACCTGCACCATGATCATGAATTGAAATAATTGGGTTATCGTCTAACTCCACTGCACTTCTAATCGTATTAGCAACTCTCTTTTGCATTTCAGGATTTGAGCGTTGCACTGCATTTAACTCAATCCCAGAATTATTTGCACCTGTATCCGCAGATGATACTGCGGCACCACCCATCCCTATTCTGTAGTTATCTCCTCCAAGAATTATAATTTTATCCCCTTTTTTAGGAATTTTTTTTTGGCTCTGGTTTTCTTTTGTGTATCCAACCCCACCGGCTAACATTATTACCTTATCAAATGCAAAAAACTTATTTTTTTTAAAATATTCAAAGGTTAGAATTGAACCACAAATTAAAGGTTGACCAAATTTGTTACCAAAATCAGAAGCGCCATTTGAAGCTTTAATCAATATGTCTTTAGGATTTTGATATAACCACTTGCGTGGTTTGATTTTTTCCCATTTTTTTCCTGGCTCATTTCTTGGATATGAAGTCATATAAACAGCGGTTCCAGCAATTGGAATTGAGCCTTGCCCACCAGCAAGTCTATCCCTAATTTCTCCACCTGAGCCTGTAGCAGCACCACTAAAAGGTTCAACCGTTGTTGGAAAATTGTGTGTTTCTGCTTTAAGAGATAAAACTGATTTGAATGATTTTTTTATGTAATAAGATGATTTAGTTGGGTTTTTCGGGGCAAATTGAACAATTTTTGGACCCTTTATAAAAGCTACATTGTCTTTATAAGCAGATATTAAATTTTCACCATTTTTTTTTGATGTTTTCTTTATTAATTCAAATAATGATTGTTTTTGGGGTTTATTATCAATTATAAATTTTCCATTAAAAATTTTGTGTCTACAGTGTTCAGAATTAACTTGGGAAAATCCAAAAACTTCAGAATCAGTTAATTTTCTTTTAAGTTTTTTAGATAAATTTTTTAAATACAATATTTCATCATCACTTAATGATAATCCATCACTTTTGTTATAATTTGAAATATCATCAATAAGTTTTATAGGATCAGGTTTGTTATTTTTATCAAAAATCTGTTGGCCTATTTCATTGTATTTAAAATGTATCATTGGATCATAATAATTCATAAAATTTATATTCCAAAACATTTCAATTCTGATTATGTCTTTCACTCCAATGCTATGGCATATTTCAACCGCGTTGGTACTCCATGGCGTAACCATATTTGATTTTGGACCAATCAATTCTTTTTGAATAAATGAATTTCTTAGAAACTTTTTATCACCAAAAAGCCATGTAAGTTTGTTGTTGTCATTTTCATTTAATGGTAACTCTTTTTGAACAACGTAGACTATAGAGTCAGCATCACCATAAAAACAAATCATGTTAGATGATTAAAAATTAAATATAAAGTATATGGAAGTATTTTTTTTTTGTAATGAAAAAAATTATGAACAAAATAACTAAGTACGTTTCAATTTACACATGTAAAATCCATCAAAATTTGATATTGAAGGCATAATTACATTTTCTTTTATGAACTTAAATTTTTTTCCATAATCGGATATTAAAAAATTTCTTATTTGATTTTCATTCTCATCCGGGAAAATCGAACAAGTGGCATATACAAGCAGCCCACCAGGCTTAACCATTTTAGAGTATTTAAACAAAATTTCTTTTTGAATTATTATTGTTCTTTCATAAAAATCCAAGCTTAATTTCCATTTAGCATCAGGATTTCTTTTAAGTACTCCTATGCCTGAACAAGGAGCATCAATTAACACAATATCAGCAGAGTTGTGAAGTTTTTTAATAACCTTGCTATTATTTATTAACTTGGTTTCAATGTTAAATGAGTTTGCTCTTTTTGCTCTTTTTCTTAATTCACTTAATTTGTTGCTTTTTATGTCTAGTGAAATAATTTTTCCTTTATTTTCCATCAATGCAGAAAGATGCAATGATTTTCCACCAGCACCAGCACAAGCATCAATAACTCTCATACCTGGTTTGACACCTGTGAAGTATGCCACACATTGAGAGGACGCATCTTGAACCTCAAAAAAACCTTTTTTGAAGGATTTTGTTAAAAAAATATTTGATCTTTTTTCTAAAATTAAGGCATCAGGAAACTTCTTATTGGAGTAAGTATTTACATTTTCCCGTTCTAAACATTTTTTTAGTTCTTTGGGTTTAATTTTAAGTAGATTTGTTCGTATTACAACTTTTGCAATTTCATTTAACGCAATCAACTCCTTATCCCATTTTCTTTCACCAAAGCTTTTAACACCAATTTCATCAATCCAGTCTGGGATTGAGTGACGAAATTTTCTGATTTTTATTAATTTATTAAAAATCACTTTTACTTCTGCGTGACCTATGTTTTTATAATTTATCCATGAAGGGGGATTATAACCCTTGATTAAGGTCCAAACTAAAAAAAGTAGTAAAGAACTGTTTTCTTTATTTGGATTTATTGAAATAATAATTTCATTGTATAATCTTTTCCATCTGATAATTTCATAAATTGTTTCGGCAATGAAAGCTCTATCTCTGCTTCCCCATTTTGAATTGGATTTTAGTAATTTAAAAATTACTTTATCAGCATATTTACCCTCAATTATTATTAAGTCTAATCCTTTAATAACTGCATTGACAAGATTTGTGTGAAAATACATTCGGTGCTAATTAAAGGACTGAAGTTCGATGAGTTTTTTGTAAATTTTATTTTCTTTTAGCAGAGATTTATGAGTGCCTTCCTCTACAATGTTTCCTTTATCCAATACAATAATTTTATTTGCATCTTTTATTGTTGTTAATCGGTGAGCAATAACAAATGATGTTCTATTTTTCATCATTTTTTGCAAAGCGTCTTGAACGAGCTTTTCAGATTCTGTATCTAGTGATGAAGTGGCTTCGTCCATTATCATTATTGGTGGATTCTTGAGAATTGCTCTTGCAATAGATAACCTTTGTTTTTGACCACCAGATAGTTTGTTTCCATTCTCACCAATTATTGTTTCAATCCCATCTGGTAATTTTTCAACAAATGAAAGGGAATTTGAAATTTTGAGAGCAGAATAAATCTCCTCATTTGATGCTTTAGGGTTTGAAACTAATAGATTATTCTTTACAGATTCATGAAATAAAATAGAATTTTGTGTTACATATCCAAAAAGCTTTCTTAAGTCAATAATATTTAAATCTTTTATTTCAGTTCCGTCAATTTCAATACTACCTGTAGTTGTATCATAAAATCTTGCTAATAAGTTTGCGAGTGTGGTTTTTCCACTACCTGAAGCACCAACCAGGGCAACAGTTTCACCTTTTTTTATTTTAAAATTAATTTTATTAATTATATTTTCTTTTTCGTATTTAAATGAAACATTTTTAAACGCAATTTCTCTTTTGAAATCGCCAATTTTTTTTGCCTTGTTACGTGAAATAATTTTCGGTTGGTAAAACAAATATTCAATAACTCTCGAAGCAGCAGCATTACCTTTTCGCACACTATATATAGCTTTAGCAAATCCTTTTGCAGGTGTTAACACACCATAAGCCAAACCCATATATGCTATAAATGCAGACCCGCTTAAAACCCTATCAACTAAAACTAACCGACCTCCAATAAATAAAATTATTCCAATAACAAAAATTCCTAAAAATTCACTTATAGGACTCGCTAAACTTTGTCTTTGAGCAAGCTTATTGGAAAAAACATATAATCGATTAGAAATTTTTGAAAACATTTTCTTAAAAACATCTTCTGCCGTAAAAATTTGAATTATACTTAAACCAGATAATGTTTCGTCTACATTTGAAATTAAACGACCGAGCTCATTTTGAACTTTTTCTGATTTAGATTTTAGTGTTTTACCAATAATTGAAATTATCCACCCCGTAAGAGGAATAAAAACTAGTACATAAATAGTAAGTTTAATACTTATTGACATCATTGCTATTAATGCAAAAATTATTGTAAGTGGTTCTCTTATTAGCATTTCAAGTACAGCCAAAAAAGACCTTTGAATTTCTGAAACGTCTGATGTAATTCTTGAAATAGCATCCCCTTTACGATTGCTTGTTTGGAAGCTAGAAGAGAAGCTTAAAAATTTAGAGTAGAGATTATTTTGGATATCTCTTACAACTCCATTTCTTAGGAATGTTATGAAAAAAATTGCTAAATAATTAAATAAATTTTTTAGTAAAAACGATACAATTATTACAATAATCACAAAAAACAATGCTTTAGATTCGTCACCTTTAGAGTAACTGTTTACATAAAAAGAAAATGTTTCAAAAAAATAATCTTTTAGGTTAATTTGTGAATTAAATTCTGGCTTGACAAGTATTTTTTTTTGCTCTCCAAAAAGTACTTCAAGCATTGGCATAAGAGCTAAGAAAGAAATTGCATTAAAAAAAGCGTACAAGAAATTAAAAAATACATTTAAAAAAATATATCCTTTATAGGGCATGGCGTATTTCAAAATGTAAAGAATTTTACTCATAATTATATGTCAAATTCAGTTAAAATTCGTTTGATTTTATTTTCTAAAATTGTTTTTGTAATCCTATAATTTTCTCTTTTTGTTAATTTCATGTTGACACTAAAATAAAATTTAATTTTTGGCTCAGTTCCACTTGGTCTAATTGCAACCCTTGTTCCATCTGATGAAACTAAAACAAGAACATTCGATTTTGGTAAATCTATTTTAGTTAATTGTTTTAATCTAACATCATATCTCTTTGAAGTCAAATAGTCTTCAATAATTATAATTTCACTTCCATCCAATAAATTCGGTGGTTGATTTCTAAATCCATCAATTAAGTTTTTGATTTGCTCTGCCCCCCTCATACCTTTTTTTTCGATAGACACCAATTTATCATGAAATAGACCAAACTTCACATATAAATCTACCAGGATTGAAAAAAATGATTTTTTATTTGACTTTGCTTCAGCTACAATTTCACATGCTAATAGGCTAGATGTAATAGCATCTTTGTCTCTAACAAAATCACCTTTCATAAATCCATAACTTTCTTCGCCTCCACAAATAAACTTAGAGTCAGGGCTATTTTCTATCAAATTAGCAATCCATTTAAATCCGGTTAATGTATGCTTGCAATCAACATTATAATATTCTGCAATTTTTTTGAGCATTGGAGATGAAACAATTGTAGTTGCTACAAATGGATTATTTAAATTTCTAAAATTTTCTTTTTCTAAAACAAAATTTGTTAAAACAATCATGATTTGATTGCCATTTAATAACTCTAACTCGTTATTTTCATTTCTTACAGCGATTCCCAGTCTATCAGAATCAGGATCTGTGCCAATAACAATATCAGCATCAATTTTATTTGCTTTGTTTAGAGCCATTGAAAGCGCTTCAGTTTCTTCTGGATTTGGAGAAATTACAGTTGGAAAATTTCCATCTGGTATAGATTGCTCTTCAACAATTTCAAAATTATTATAACCTGAATCTCGAAAAACACCAGGTATTGTTATAATAGATGTGCCATGAATGGGTGTAAAAACAACTTTAATTTTATTTCTTTCGCCATTTCCAATTTTACCATTTATGATTGACTCTCTACAAAACTTTATATCAATTTCATTGTCAATAATGTCAATTAATTTCTCATTCGCATTAAAATTAATATCATCATAATCTAAATTATTAATATTAAAAGCTATTTGTGAGTCATGAGGGTAGATAATTTGTCCCCCATCTTTCCAATAAATTTTATAACCGTTATATTCAGGTGGATTATGTGAAGCAGTTAATACAATACCACAATTACAACCCAATTTTTTTACTGCATATGAAACCACAGGAGTTGCTCTGAGATCTGAAAATAAAAAAACTTTGATGTTATTGGCGGATAAAACATCTGCAACAACTTTCGCTAATATTTTACTGTTGTTTCTACAATCATATCCAATTACTACGCTGATTTTATCATCATTTAAAAAAAATTGTTTTAAGTAATCAGACAAACCTTGGGTCACTTTTCCAAAAGTATATTTATTTACCCTATTAGATCCAACTCCCATGATACCTCTAATCCCACCTGTACCAAATTCTAAATCTTTATAGAACGCATCTTCAAGTAAAGTTGGATTTTTCATTAGTTTTTTAACCTCATTTTGTGTGTTTACATCAAAAGGAGATTTAAGCCATTTTTTTGATTTTAATTGTGATTTCAAATTAAATATTTAAGAATTATCATAATTTAAATTTCAGTTTTTGATATAATTTCTTTTACATTATACCTTAAACTATGGTCTCTATTCCTTAATATTATTTCACCTATAAAACCAGCTAAAAAGAACTGACTTCCCAAAATCATAGTGGTTAAAGCAACATAGAACTCAGGTCTTTCAGAAATTAATCTACCTTTTGTATTTATTATCACTTTATCTACTCCGAGATATAGGGCAAAGCCAAACCCCACAATTAGCATTAGTGTTCCAATTAAGCCAAAAAAATACATCGGTCTTTTTCCAAATCGATTTATAAACCATAGAGTAATTAAATCTAAAAAACCTTTTATAAACCTGTCGGGTCCAAATTTTGATTTACCATATTTTCTTGGACTATGTAAAACAACTTTTTCACCAATGTTTTTAAACCCAGCTTGACTCGCGAGCACAGGAATATAACGGTGCATTTCGCCATAAACTTCAATGGATTTTATTACATCAATTTTATATGCTTTTAAGCCACAATTAAAATCATTAAGTTTTACACCAGAAACATTCCTTGCAGCCCAATTAAAAATTTTTGAAGGAAAGTTTTTTAAAAAAATCGAGTCGTATCTTTTTTTCTTCCATCCAGAAACTAAATCATAGCCATCATTTATTATCATGTTGTATAATTTTGGCAATTCTTCTGCAGAGTCTTGCAGATCGGCATCCATTGTGCAAACAACGTTTCCTTTGCATAGCTTAAATCCTGCATGAAGTGCTTGTGATTTTCCATAATTTCTTTGAAAACGAATTGCTTTAACCCTTTTGTCATTATTACAAATCTTTTCTATGCATAACCATGAACCATCAGAGCTACCATCATCAACAAAAATAATTTCAAATGAAAGAAGATTTTTACCTAAAACATCAGTGATCCATTCATATAGTTTAGGTAATGAATCAATTTCATTTATAAAAGGAATGACAAGAGAAATATCAGGTTTTTTATTCAATTTATTTTTTTATAATTAGTCCAATTAGAAAACCAACAATTAGTCCAACAATAATTGATGAAATTAGAATCATTGGTATAAATTCACTGTACTGGCTGTCTGAACCAAAAAAAAGGTATGGAATGCACCAAATAGATGATATCAGGAATACTCCAGTTCCGATTTTTGAACTTTCTCTTACAGTAATGCGACCACTATTATTTTTTTTAAATTTAATTATACTTACAACAGAAAAAAAAACAGGTATTAAACTTAAAGCTAAGTTATAGTTCAAGTTTTCATTTAATTTTGATGTAAACAATAATAAAATTGAAATTAGTCCTGAAAAAGTACCCTCGATGTAACTTCTATTTCCTGTTTTTGCAGTGGTTTTCATCTTGAAATTTTAATTTTTACTCGAGTATGGTAAATTTAGATAATTTATTTAAGTTTGCATCTCTTAATTAAAAAAGTAATGAAAGAAGGAATTCATCCGGAAAATTATCGTTTGGTCGCGTTCAAGGATATGTCTAATAATGATATTTTTATTACAAAGTCAACAGCAAACACAAAAGAAACAATTGATGTTGATGGTGTTAGCTATCCGTTAGTAAAACTTGAAATTTCAAGAACATCTCATCCTTATTACACTGGAAAATCAAAATTAGTTGACACTGCGGGTAGGATAGATAAATTCAAAACAAAATATTCAAGTTTTAAGAAGTAATTTCTCTTTAATAATTATATTATTTCATGTCATCAGTTAAATTCAGAAAAATCTTAAAAAAAGATTTACATGATGTTTTTTTATTACTCAATCAATTAAAAAAAATTGATTTATCCTCAATAGATAAAAAAACTGCATGGGATAATTTTTCCTCTAATTCAAGTTCAAATGCAATTGTTGGTATATATAATTCCAAAGTTGTTGCATATGGAAGTGTTGTAGTCGAAAATAAAATCAGAGGCGAAGTTGCTGGGCATATTGAAGATATTGTTGTTGACTCCAGTGTTAGAGGAAATATGGTTGGCAGCTCATTGATAAATGAATTAATAAAAATATGCATTAGAAAAAATTGTTATAGAGTAACATTATTTTGCAAAGAAAGTCTCGTTAATTTTTATTCAGCGAACGGATTTAATGTTGACAGCGTGAACATGAAGAAATACCTTGATAGTGAAAAATAATTCAAAAAGTGTATCCTTTTACACATTGGGTTGTAAATTAAATTTTTCTGAGACTTCAACAATTGCAGAGTCTTTTAGAGATGCTGGTTACCAAGAAGTACCATTTGAAGAGAATTCTGATGTATGTGTTATCAATACATGTTCTGTGACTGAAAATGCTGATAAGAAATTTTACAACATATTAAAAAAAATTAAAAAGTTTAATCCGCAATCTTATGTTATTGTTGTTGGTTGTTATGCTCAGCTTAAACCTAATGATATTTCTCAAATTAAGGGAGTTAATTTAGTGTTAGGAGCTAATGAAAAATTTGATGTAGTAAACTATTTTGAAAACAACATTAATTCAAAAAATAAATCTTATTGCTGTGAAATTAGTCAGGTTAACCAATTTCATAGTAGTTTTTCAATTGGAAGTCGAACTAGAGGCTTTTTAAAAGTCCAAGATGGATGCGATTACAAGTGTACTTATTGTACAATCCCAAAAGCTAGAGGTGTTTCAAGAAGTGATAGTATTGAAAATATTTTATCTCAAGCTGATGATATGGTTAGTAAGGGAGTTAAAGAAATTGTTTTAACAGGAGTTAATATTGGAGATTATGGAAAAGGGGAGTTTGGAAATAAAAAGCACAACAATACATTTCTTGAATTACTTGAAAGACTAGATAAAATTGAATATTTGGAAAGAATCCGAATTTCTTCAATTGAACCCAACTTATTAACAAGTAAAATTATTTTATTTATTAAAAATTCCAATAAACTAGTACCCCACTTTCATATTCCTCTTCAAAGCGGCTGTAACAAAATTCTTGGTTTAATGCAAAGAAGATATAGTACAAATTTATATCTAAGTAAAATTAATGAGATTAAAAAATTAATTCCCAATGCATGTATCGGTGCAGATGTTATTGTTGGTTTTCCAGGTGAGACTAATGGTGATTTTTTAGAAACATATAATTTTTTAAAATCACTAAATATTTCTTATTTACATGTTTTTTCATTTTCGGGTAGAATGGATACTAAAGCATACAATATGCCTAATAAAGTTGGTTTGCCAGAAAAGTACAGTAGAAGTAAGATGTTGAGAATTTTATCAACAAAAAAAACTCGAAAATTTTATACTGAGAATAAAGATTTTATACACAGTGTTTTATTCGAATCAGAAAATAAAAATGGTTTTATTTATGGTTATACATCAAATTATATTAGAGTAAAAACTTATTGGGATCCAACATTATCAAACAAAATCCTTGATGTATATATAGAATCAATTGGTGTTGATGGAATTGCTAACGTAAAAGTTAAAAATGAAATTTATGCTTAAATTCTAACTCCAATAGGGAGCATACTTCTGTATCTTTTATTTTTTCTGATAAAACGCACTATCTCAGGGCTAGTTGGCATCATGCTAATGTTACGTTCTGAAATTATAGATAAGACTTCTTTTATAAAATTATCACTAAAATCATTAGCTGAATTTTGAGATGGAACAACAAGTTTGGTTAGAAAAATTTTTCTCTCTTGCTGAGCATATTCAATTTTAGCTAAACCTCCAGGAGCTTCTGTTTCAAATTGTCTCAAAAAAGAGTTGTCAATTACGTTAATTTTTTCCATAAAAAATAAATAGTTAGCAAATTTACAAAAAACTACTTAAATTTTGGTTAATGAATAAAAAGCAAAACACTATTGTTTACTTAATGCCTGGTTTGGCAGCAAATGAAAAAGTCTTTGATTTTATAAATCTAGGAGAGTCATTCGAGGTTTTTAAACTATGCTGGATAATGCCTTACAAAGACGAATCATTGAAGCATTATTGCAAGAGATTAGCAAAAAAGATTAAGCATGATGATCCCGTCTTGGTTGGAGTCTCTTTTGGTGGTATAATAGTTCAAGAGATATCAAAAATTATTTCCTTTAAAAAAGTAATTATTATTTCTAGTGTTAAATCAATGCACGAATATCCAATCTATATGCAAATTTCTAGAAAAACAAAAGCCTATAAAATTTTTCCTGTTAATTGGATTGATGATTTTGAAGCTTTTGTTGGATTTATTTTTGGGCCTTTAGCTAGAAAACAAATGGAACATAGTAGGAAATACCTATCTTATAGAGACCCATTTTATCTTGAATGGGCACTAGATGCATTTTTTAATTGGAAACAAAAAAAACCTTTAAATTATGTTATACACATTCATGGAACATATGACATGGTTTTTCCAATAATTTATTTAAAAGAATTTATTCCAGTAAAAAGTGGAACCCATGCTATGATAATTTTCAAAAAAAAATGGTTTAATGAGAATTTGCCAAAAATTATAATGGATGATTAGATTCTTTTCATCTGTTTTTGCATCATTTTAATTTGTTCTGAAAGCATGCCTTGCTTATCTAATTTTTTTGCTTCATTAAGTAATGATGTAGCTTCTCTTTTTCTTCTTTTTTGCATCAAAATCCCAGCTAGACTAAGTTTAGCCATCGCTAAATCATGCTTCATGTTCAGTCCTAAAGAAATTGACTTTTTAAAAAACTTTTCAGCTTTAGTCAAGTTTTTTTGAGACTCAATTAACCCATGCAGAAAATTATAATATCCATATTGTTTTGTTGTTAATGCTGACTTTGGATTCTTTATTCTATTTAGCCATTTAAGTGTACCATCAAAATCCTGTTTTCTTAGTTTTAAAAAAGAAATCAAAATAATCTCATTTTTAAAGTATAAGAAAATAAACATTAACGCAAGAATTATTAAAGCAATTCCATTACCAATTTCAGACTCAAAAAACTGAAATATTGAGAGAGCAATACAAATAAGAGAAAGTACAATTTTAATATTTTTTGGAAACATATTATTTTTTTATAAAAATAATAATAAAAGTTATCATGTTTTTGCCATGACTTGAGTTATTGTATATTTGCCCAACTTTTAAATAATTATGAAAAGAACTTTTCAGCCATCCAAAAGAAAAAGAAGAAATAAACATGGCTTTATGGAACGAATGTCAACTGTTGCGGGAAGAAAAGTTTTAGCAACAAGAAGGGCTAAGGGCAGAAAAAAGATTAGCGTTTCCTCAGAGCCGCGTCACAAAAAGTAAGTGGATAAATCGTTGAAAACATAATTTTTTTCTTGTTCTAGTTACCCTTTTTTTTGTATATATTCGAAAATGATTTAGAAAATTTCTAATCATACAAATGCCTAAGAGAACCAATCTAAACAGTATCTTAATTATAGGTTCGGGCCCAATAATAATTGGGCAAGCCTGCGAATTCGATTACTCTGGAAGTCAGGCCCTTCGTTCATTAAATGAAGATGGAATAGAAACCATCTTGATAAATTCCAATCCTGCAACCATCATGACTGATCCATCAATGGCAAATCATGTCTATCTAATACCACTTACAACAAAATCAATAAAGGAAATTCTTAAAAAACATAAAATTGATGCTGTTCTACCTACAATGGGTGGTCAAACGGCACTTAATTTATGTATTGAGGCGGACGAAAAGGGTATATGGGATGAGTTTGGGGTTGAAATTATTGGTGTTGATATTGACGCCATTAATATCACAGAGGATAGAGACAAATTCAAGAACTTGATGAAGAAAATTGATATTCCAGTGGCACCAGCGAAAACAGCCACATCATTTTTAAAGGGTAAGGAAATTGCCCAAGAATTTGGTTTTCCATTGGTTATACGACCATCATTCACTTTAGGTGGTACTGGAGCTTCATTTGTTCACAGTCCAGAAAATTTCCAAACTCTTTTGACAAGGGGATTAGAGGCATCACCAATACACGAAGTTATAATTGATAAGGCACTTCTTGGCTGGAAAGAATACGAATTAGAACTCTTGAGAGATAAAAATGACAATGTTGTTATAATTTGTACAATTGAAAATATGGACCCAATGGGTATCCATACTGGAGATTCAATCACTGTAGCCCCTGCAATGACCCTCTCTGACACTGCTTATCAAAGAATGCGAGATATGGCCATTAAAATGATGAGAAGTATCGGCGATTTTGCCGGAGGTTGTAATGTTCAATTTGCTGTGAGTCCAGACGAAAAGGAAGAAATTATCGCAATTGAAATAAATCCTAGAGTGTCGCGTTCATCAGCACTTGCATCAAAGGCTTCTGGTTACCCAATTGCAAAAATTGCAGCAAAACTAGCCATAGGTTATAGTCTTGACGAACTTGATAATCAAATAACAAAATCAACATCTGCTTTATTTGAACCAACGCTTGATTACGTTATCGTAAAAATACCACGTTGGAATTTTGACAAATTTGAAGGTTCAGATAGAGAACTTGGATTACAAATGAAGGCTGTAGGTGAGGTTATGGGAATTGGTAGATCCTTTCAAGAAGCATTACATAAAGCAACTCAATCACTTGAAATTAAAAGAAATGGATTAGGTGCTGACGGCAAAGGTTATACGGACTACAACACTGTGATGAATAAACTAAACAAAGCTAGTTGGGACAGAGTTTTTGTGATTTATGATGCGATTCAAATGGGCATTTCTTTAAAAAGGATTTATGAGATTACAAAAATTGATATGTGGTTTTTAGAACAATATGAACAACTTTATTTGCTTGAAAAAGAAATTTCAAAATACTCTGTTGATACTTTAGATAAAGCATTGCTATTGGAAGCAAAACAAAAGGGTTTTGCGGACAGACAAATTGCACATATGTTATCTTGTTTAGAAAGTCAGGTTTATGAACTTAGAGTTAAAATGAATGTTAATCGAGTTTATAAACTCGTAGATACCTGTGCCGCAGAATTTAAGGCAAAAACACCATATTATTATTCAACTTTTGAGGAAGAGCTACAAAATAAAGATGGAAAAAAATTGGTAGCAAATGAAAGTTCTGTATCTAAGAAACCAAAGATTGTTGTTCTTGGTTCAGGCCCAAATAGAATAGGTCAAGGAATTGAATTTGATTATTGTTGTGTTCATGGTGTTTTGGCAGCATCGGAGTGCGGTTTTGAGACTGTTATGATTAATTGTAATCCAGAAACAGTTTCAACAGATTTCGATACAGCTGACAAATTATATTTTGAGCCTGTTTTCTGGGAACATATCTATGATATTATTAGACATGAGAATCCTGAAGGAGTGATTGTACAGCTTGGTGGCCAGACCGCACTCAAGCTGGCTGAAAAGTTAGATAGATATGGAATTAAAATAATTGGTACAAACTACAAATCATTGGATTTAGCTGAGGACAGAGGCAGTTTTTCTACATTATTAAAGGACAACAACATACCAT
>MDTB01083859.1_pt1 | contig 27039 bp, 26 predicted proteins | sample 811161 | NCBI WGS metagenome assembly MDTB01 (sample SAMN05326650, study PRJNA326480) | marine metagenome | isolation source: seawater | place: Mediterranean Sea | collected 2009 | reverse complement strand
CTTCTTTTTATTAAAAATATTTCTTTCATTAGTAAAAAAACAATCAGGTTTAAAAAGAATTAATCTTTTTTTAATTGCATCAATTTCTAATTCCTCAAAGATAACTGAAAAATGAATCCCTAACATTGTGCAAGAAAGCATTAAAATTATGGTCTCAAATTTTGATCCACCATGTATCATCAATTTAGATTTTGGAGTTAGATTAAATTTTTTTTTTAGCTCATATGAGGTATTTAGAACTTCTTTATGTAATTTTGAGTATGATAAACTTTTTACATCATTATTTTCATTTACAAACACAATTGCTTTCTTATTTTTATTTTTATTATCTAAATGCTTTAAAACACAGTTTTGATAAATATTAAGTTTTCCATCAGGAAACCAAGTAAAATAATTATTTTTTTTTTTATATTGTACCGTTGGTTTAATCTTCCATATTATGGAATTTATCTCATTTAACCAATTGTTCATAAATTTTTAAAAATAATTAAATTTTAAATTTTCAAGTTGTTTTATTAAAAAAAATATTTTTTTTAATGACTCTGAATCGAAATAAAATAAATAAATACCCAAAACTAAAATTAAGAAACCAATCAAATATGTTTTCATTATTTATGCAAATAATTATTAAAAAAATTTAAAGTCTTTTTTTTCATATCATACTTATATTTAAATCGACTTTTGCTAGTATTTGTTTGGAAATACAATATGCTTCTAGTAAAGTCATTTAAATTTCTAACTATTTTAATAAATTCATAATTTTTATAATCTATTCCTTCTATGCCTTTAATTGTTGTAATTATATTAACATTTAAAGCAATAGCCTCTAAAATTTTTACTCTTGTTCCATAACCCTCTTTCAGAGGAACTACAAGAGCAATACAATTTAGATATAAATATTTTAACTTACTTTTAGAAATTTTGTTTAAATTAATAACATATTTAGAATTAAATTTTTTTTCACAGCCTCCAGAAATAACAAAGAAAATGTTTTTTTTTATTAATTTTGGAAGTACTGAATTAATTATAAAGTCAATTGCTTGTTTATTGGGACTATACTCGTACGAACCACAAAAAAAAATAAATTTTTTTGGTAAATTCTTTATTTTTTTTTCTTTAAGTTTTTTTAATTTATCAAACAAAATACTATTTGGAAAAATAATAGGCTTAACATCATAATAAGCTTTAATTTTATTTTGTTCCAGTTTTGAAACAGAAGTTGCAATATTAGAATATTTATAGATATTTTTTTCAAAATATTTAGTTAATATCGATATTAAAAAGTTAGAATTTTTTTTTCTTATTTCGTATTCAATGCTATGAGATCTATATATTATCTTTACATCTCTCATAAATATTTTAAAAAATATAATTAAAGAAAAAGAATAAAAAGCCCAACTAGGTCCCTCGATAATAAGAATTTTATTCTTTTTTTGATCAAAAAATTTTATTATTGAAAATATTAATTTTGGTAATGAGATAATTTTAAAAAAAGGCTTATTTTTAAACAAATTAATCGTTTTAATATATTTATTTGAGCTCTTTTTTTTAATAGATAGTTGAAAAAATCTTTTTTTGGTAGATGGAATTGACTGAAAAAAATCCCAACAAACAACTCCTGAGCCCGATTGAGGTGGATAAGCATCAAAGAAGCAAACATTGGCAAAAAAAAATTTATTAAAGGAACTAACTAATTTTTTTCTCATTAATTTTAAATTAGCTTTTTGAAAATTTTTTTATATTTGAACCACCTTCTATTTCTCTTTTAATCCATTCATACGTAATACTCATACCTTCAGCTAAGGTCAATTTTGGCTCCCAATTTAATAATTTTTTTATATTTGTATTATCACTGGATCTACCTCTAACTCCTTTAGGTTTATCTAATTGATAATTTTTTTTAACATTATAACTCGATTTTTTTTCAACTATATCTACTAATTGGTTAATTGAAACTTGTTCATCACTACCAATATTCAACACCTGTTTTATATCAGAATTAAATAAAGCTAATGTTCCATCAATACAATCATCAATATATAAAAAACTTCTAGTTTGCTCACCGTCACCCCAAACATCAATTTTTTCTAATTTTTTTAATTTAGCATTTATTATTTTTCTACAAATTGCAGCAGGAGCTTTTTCTCTGCCCCCATCGAATGTACCAAATGGACCATAAACGTTATGATAACGTGCTACTCTTGTTTCTAAACCATAATCCTCAGTAAAGTGTCTGCACATTCTTTCACTAAAAAGTTTTTCCCAGCCGTATCCATCTTCTGGAGATGCTGGATAAGCATCTTCTTCCTTTAAATTAGGTACAAAAGTTTCGTTTTGCTTATCCGCATTGTAAACACAGGCACTGGATGAAAAAAAATATCTTTTTACCTTATTTACAACGCTTGCTCTCAAAAGATTTGTATTAATTAATACTGAGAGCATGCAGTCTGCTTTGTTATTTTCAATAAACCCCATACCACCCATATTGCATGCCATATTAAAAACATAATCAATATTTGATGTAACTTTTAAGCAATTATTATAATCTTTTAAATCTAAACAAAAATTTTTACTGCGATCAGAATTTTGAAACCAATATTCGAAAGGTTTAACATCTGCACAATACAGATTATGACCTTCGTCGATCAACCTTTTTGTTAAATGACCGCCAATAAATCCACCTGCTCCACAAATAAGTATATCCATTAAATTTTTTTTTTTGAAAATAAATAACAGTTATCTTTATAATTATCTACTCCCAAAATTAAACTACTTCTTTTTTTTGATTTATTAAGTAAGTTAATATTTTTAAAGTACTTTAAATTATTAATTCCTTCAAACTGATTTTGAAATGATATCAATTGGAAATTAAAGTCATTAAAAACAAACTTTAGCTTTGATCTTAATGAAAATGGCACTTCAGACAAAGACCAGTTGGCTATGAATAATTTTTTTTTTTGTTTATTTTTTTTTAAGCATTTTTTCAAACTATCTAAGGAATAATAAAGATTAATTTTTTTTATTTTATTAGAATTAAAATTGACATCTAAATTCATTCTTCTTAGATAATAGTATTGCAATAAAGAAACTTCAAAAGTATCGAATATGAAATATTTAGATTTTTTATTTATTATATTAAAATTTGATGCCATGTTACCGTACCCTCCACCAAATTCAAAAATCAAATCAAAATCTTTTACTTTTATTCCTATTGAATCTTCATACTTTTTTAAATGATATGCCTGAAATATTTTGTTCCCGCTAGTAAACGGAATTAAGAAATATCTTATTGGATTTCCTATATTATTTTCTTTTAAAATTTTTTTCCAAAAAAACCATTTTTCTGAAAAGTAAAGTCTTAAAAAATATTTTAATAAAAAAATTCTATTATGAATAAAAAAAATTTTTTGAACCCTTGAATTTTGTAAAAAATTTAGTTGTTCCTTATTTTTAATTAATTCAAATATTTCTTTACTAAATATTTTATGAGTTTTTTTTTTTTCAATCTTTTTTAATTTAAAATTTTTAATCAAGAGATTATGAGTTTCATTTATGATTTTCTCAATTTTAAAATCGACCTTTTCTGTTTTATTGTAAAAAAAGGAAAGTGATGCTCTTATTTTACGTTGGAGATTAAATAAAAATATCATAAACATCTAAATTACTAGTAATTGATATATGTAACAAAATCATATAGATAAAGAAATTCAGACTACTCTATAAATAAAAAATAATGTTATGACAAAAGTTTTTTCTAAAAAAGAACCAAATAAATTAATTGCATCCATCGTTAAATTTTCAGAAATTAGTGATAAAAGAAACGATATTTGTCCTGATGAAGAATTTATTCAGTGTTCTGGAAGAATATTGAATAAAAATTTTCATGTTGCACCTCATAAACATAAAACAATAAACAGAAACACCAATATGACTCAAGAGGTCTGGGTTGTTTTAAAGGGTAAATTAAAATCATCACTATACGATTTTGATGACAAGCTGCTTGAAGAAATTATTCTTGAAAGTGGGGATTGCATTGCCTTTTTTAGGGGGGGACATGAATTAAAGGTTCTTGAAAACAATACGTATTTTTATGAAATTAAAAATGGACCATATCACGGTATCTCACAGGATAAAGAAAAAATAGATAATGGTGAGAAAGCATAAATTTCAAATTTTAGATTTAGGGATGCATCCTTTCGCTGATACTTTTATAAATGAAAATCAATTGATTAAGTCAGAACCTATTTTTCCACTTAAGTGTGAATTAGATACAAGAACTGGCTTAATTTCATCAATGATTAAAACAGATGTTTACGAAAGGTATAATCTTTATGAATATTCTTACACCTCATCAAACTCCAAATTTTTAAGAGATTACTGGACCAACTTGTCAAAAAAATTAATCAAAAGTTTAAAAATTAATAAAAAAACTAAAATTTTGGAGATAGGTTCTAACGATGGCTATCTTTTGTCAAAATTTAAAAAAAAAACAAAAAATTTAGTTGCTGTAGATGCATCTATTTTTATGACTAAAATTACTAAAAAAAAGAAAATAAAATCACTTAATCTCATTTTTGATAATAAATCTGCAAATAAAATAAAAAATAAATTTGGCTTATTCGATTTGGTTATTGCAAATAATGTAGTCCATCATTCCAGTAACCCTGATAACTTCATTAAGGGTATTAAAAAAATATTAAATAAGAATGCTACATTTATATTTGAGGTACCTTATTGGTTAACAATGGTAAAAAATAAAAATTTTGATCAAGTTTATCATGAGCATACTACTCATTTTAATGTTAAATCCCTGAATTTCTTATGTTCAAAAAATAATTTAGAAATAAGACATATAGAATTTACAAAAAACCATGGCTCTTCTCTCAGAGTTTTTTCTAAATTTTCTAATAAACCTAAAATTAATAAGCAATCAATTAAGTTAATTAAAAATGAAAATAAACATAAAATTTATTCTCCAAAAACTTACAAAATAATAGAGAAAGAATTACATAAAAGAAAACTTAATTTTTTGATTAAATTAATAAAATTTAAACTTAAAGGATATAAGATTATTGGAATTGGAGCGGCAGCAAAAGCTAATACATTTATTAATCTCTTAGGATTAAATAAATTCTTAATAGATTACGTCACAGATGTTTCAGAGTACAAAATTGGTAAATACACCCCTCTTTCAAGAATACCAATTTATAAAGATGAAAAAATTAAATCTGCTGGTGATAAAGTTATTGCTATAGCTATGGCTTGGAATATAGGTAGAATGTTAAAAAATAAAATTTTAAAAATTAATAACAAAGTAAAATTCTTAAATATCTGATATGAAAAAATTAAATATATATAAAAATAAAGAGAAAAAACTTCAATCCTTTAAAGATGATAGGGGTATTATTTCAGATATTTTTTATAAAAAAAAAATGGAACATGCGGCATTAATTGAAAGCAAACCTAACATCATAAGAGGAAATCATTATCATAAAAAAACAATTCAATATATGTTCATATTAAAAGGATCTTTAGAATATTGGTATAAAAAAAATAAATCCAATAACCGGGCGAAAAAAATTATTTTAAAGGAAGGAGATTTTATTGAAACTCCCGCAAATGAAATTCATGCTATGAAAATCGGAAAAACACACAACAAGTTTATTGTTTTCAGTAAAGGAATTAGGGGTGGCCTAGACTATGAAAAAGATACATTTCGAGTGAGAACAATCATTCCAAATAAAGCTGGACTAAAAAAAAAAAGAATTAATTTCAACAAAAAGTTATTTAAATTTATTTAGTTTGTGAAGAAAAAAATAGCATTTATTACAGGAATTGGTGGTCAAGATGGTAGCTATCTTACTGAATATCTTCTAAAGAAAAACTATAAAGTTTATGGAATAATAAGACGAAATTCTGTTGTAGAACATCAAAAAAATAGAATTGACCATTTAAATAAAAATTTAGATGTAATGTATGGAGATCTTCTTAACGAAGGTTCTCTTAGAACCATGTTAAGAAAAATAAAACCAGATGAAATATACAATCTCGCAGCACAATCACATGTACGAATTAGTTTTGATATTCCAGAATTTACAGTAAAAACTAATGCCCTTGGTGTTTTAAATTTATTAGAAGCTTATAAAAACGAAGCAAGAAATGCTAAATTCTACCAAGCTTCATCATCTGAAATGTTTGGAAGATCTGTAGATAAAGATGGATATCAAAGAGAAACTACAGCATTTGAGCCTACAAGCCCTTATGGATGTGCAAAAGTTTTTGCATTTAATTTAGTCAAACATTACAGAATTGCCTATAAACTTTTTGCTAGTAATGGGATACTTTTTAACCATGAATCACCAAGAAGAGGATCGAATTTTGTAACAAATAAAGTTGTAAAAAACTCAGTTGAAATAAAATTAGGACTGAGAAATAAAATCGAATTAGGAAATTTACATTCATTTAGAGATTGGGGACATTCAAAAGATTATGTAAAGGCGATGAATATGATTTTAGAATATAAAAAACCTGATGATTGGGTTGTAGCAACTGGTATTACAAGGTCTGTTGATCAAATGGTAGATTACGTATTTAAAAAATTGAATTTATCAAAAAAAAAATATTTAAGAATAAATAAGAAATTCCTTAGACCTGAGGAATTAAAATATCTAAGAGGAGACTCAAAAAAAATAAGGAAAATGTTAAAATGGAGGCCAGAATATACTTTTGAGGAAATGTTGGATGAAATGATTGAGTCTTGGATTGAATATTATGAAAATAAAAAATGATAAATTTTCAAAAAAATGAACAATTTGAAAAAAAAATATCTAAATTTTACGGATCAAAATTTGCAGTTTCAACTGATTGCTGTACACACGCTATTGAACTTTGTTTAAGACTTAAACAGCCAAAAAAAGTAACTTGTCCAAATCATACATATTTATCTGTACCAATGACATTGGAAAAATTAAAGATCAAATGGAAATTTGAGAAAATAAAATGGAAAAAATATTATTTTATTGGTAATACAAGAATTATTGATGCTGCTGTTTTTTGGAAAAAAAATGGATACGTTAAAAAATCACTTATGTGCTTAAGTTTTCAAAAAAAAAAATTTTTGAGTTTAGGTAAAGGTGGAATGATTTTAACTGATAATTATCATGATTACAGAAAACTTAAAAAAATGAGCTATGATGGAAGAATTGATTTAAGTAAAACTTGGGTAAATCAAAAAAACATTTCGACATTGGGCTTTCATTATTATATGACACCTGAAACCGCACAAAAAGGCCTTTCTAAATTTGAAAATATGAAGAATAAGTACGAAAAATATAAAGATTATAAATTATATCCAGATCTAAGCAAATTTAAGATATTTAAATAATGAAAAAGATATTAATAACAGGCTCTTCAGGTTTTATTGCAAAACACTTTATAAAAAAATTTCAAAACAAATATGAATTCATACTTTATGATAGAAAAAAAAATGGTGATCTAAGTGTAAAGAAAAGATTTCCTAAAGTTGATATCGTTTTACATTTAGCAGCTTTGTGCAGTACTAAAGATTTTTACCTAAACCCTAATCAAGTTATAAAAGACAATGTGTCTCCAACTTTAAATTTAGTTAATTTTTACGAAAAGATATATCCAAAAACTAAATTTATTTTCACTGGTACTCCAGAGAGTATATCGGGCTCAGTAGAAAAGCTTAATTATAAAATTCCAACAGATGAGAGGGCTCCAATTTATATTGATGATTTAAAAAATAAAAGGTGGAGCTACGCTCTAAGTAAAGCAGTGTGCGAACAAATAGTGATGTTTAGTAATTTAGATTATATAATTTTAAGACCACATAATTTGTATGGTCCTAATCAAAAAAATCATTTCATTCCAGAATTTTTGGAAAGAGCTAAAAATAGAAATAGTGTAAAATTATTTGGTTTTAAAAACAAAAGATGTTGGTTGTATATTGATGATTTTTGTGAAGCAGTAGATAAATTGATGAATTGTAAAAAAGCAATAGGTGAAACGGTAAATATTGGCTCTAACTTTGAAAGAAGCACTCTTGAAGTTGCTAAGCTGATGCTCAAAATAAAATATCCCAATAAAAAAATTAAAATAATTAAATGTCCAGCACCAAAAGGAAGTGCAATGAGAAGAATGCCATCCATAAGAAAAATTAAATCACTTATAAACTGGAAACCAAGAACTGATTTAAAAAAAGGTTTAAATTTGGTTATTAATGGAAAATAAAATAACAGTAGTTGGACTAGGATATGTGGGTCTTACATTGGCAATTACGCTTGCAAAAAAAGGTTTTAAAACTATCGGAATAGAAAAAGATAGAAAAAAATGTGATTTAATTAAAAATGGAAAATCTCATTTTCATGAGGATAACATTGAGAAACAATTAAAAATTTTAAAAAAAAAGAAAATTTTTGAAATATATAATAATTTAAAAAAAAAAAATAATTCTAATATTTATATTATAACAATTGGGACTCCCTTAAATGATAAAAAAAAAAATTAATTTAAAATATATATTCTCAATATGCAAAATTTTGAAAAAAAAAATTAAAAATAATGCAATAATTGTAATAAGATCAACAGTCAAAATAGGAACAACAAAAAAAATAGAAAATTTTTTTAATAAAAATAACAAAAATAAAATTCATTTAGCAATGTGTCCAGAAAGGACTGTGGAAGGTGATGCACTTAAAGAGCTTTATAAATTACCCCAGATTATTGGCACTAATTCAGAATATGCTAAGAGTAAACTTAACAAAATTTTTTCAAAAATTACAAAAAAAATAATTTTTTTTGAAACTTTTGAGGAAGCCGAATTATTAAAACTTACAGATAATGCATTTAGAGATACAATGTTTGGATTTGCAAATGAGTTGGCAAAGATCGGAGAATATTTGAATATAAATGCATATAATGTAATAAAAAATATCAGTATAAATTATCCACGATCAAAAATACCGCTGCCCGGGACAGTTGGAGGACCATGTCTTACAAAAGACTCACATATATTATATGAAAGTGTTAAAAATAAAACTAATATTCCTATAATTAAATCGGCAAGGCTAACTAACGAAAACTTTCCAATAGACCTTATAAAGAAAATTAGTCTTAAAATTAAAAAAAGAAAAAATATTGAAATTTTAATACTTGGTTTGAGTTTTAAAGGAATTCCAGAAACTAGTGACACAAGAGGATCAATGGCTCTACCAATAATTAATCAAATTTTTAGGAGTTTTAAAATTAAAAAAATTAAAACAGTTGATAACTTAGTCTCTATTGATGATTTAAAATATTTTGGGAATAAATTAAAAAATTATAAAAATATTGAAAATATTAAAGAAAAATTTGATTTAATATTAATAACTAATAACAATAAATATTGGAAAAAAATAGGTTTAAAAGCAATTGAGAATAAACTAAATAAAAATGGAATTATCTTTGATTTCTGGAATTCATTTAATGATTATAAAAATAAAAAATATTTTTCAATTGGATCAGGCAAACTAGATAAATCATAGGATGTATTTTTTATTAATATTTATAATAAGCTTAATTTTAATTTTAAGCTTTAATTTTTTAATAAAAAAAATAAAAATTCTTGATAAACCTGACAATTTTAGGAAAATTCACAAAAAACCGGTTCCCTTGTTAGGTGGAGTTTTTGTATTTATTATTACTATAATAACAGTTTTATTTGATATTTTTTTCAATGAGTACCGTTTTTTAGGTAATAGAGAGGTCTTAGCTTTTTTAGTCGGTGCCTTATTTTTTTTTATTTTAGGACTGTATGATGATATTTTTTTTTTAAAAGCAACAGTAAAATTATTGCTTTCTCTATTTTTTATAATCATCGTAATTCATATAGATAGTAATTTAATTATTAGTTCCCTTTCTTTTTCTTTTTTAGATAATAATATTTTTTTATATAACTTTTCAAAGCTATTTAGTATTTTATGTTTTTTAATTTTTATTAATGCATTAAATATGTTTGACGGCCTAAACGGCCAATGCACATTGTATTCGCTCATTATAGCTTTAATTTTTGCAATATTTTCAAATTTCAACATATATTTAATTTCACTAGCTATTATTTTAGGATGTTTTCTTTTTATAAACATACAAGGAAAATCGTTCCTTGGAGACTCTGGAAGTTACTTGCTGGGTTTTGTTTTGTCTTTTTTTATAATTAAAACTTATAACACGGATTTAAATTTAAATGCTGATCTGATTTTTTTATTAATGTATTTACCTGGATTTGACTTAATTAGATTATTTGCAATAAGATTAATAAATAATAAGAGCCCATTTTCAGCAGATAAAAACCATATACATCACATATATTTAAAAAAATTAAGTGAGACTCAAACGCTATTTATTATTCAATTCATAAGTTTCATCCCATTTTTTTTAACATTTTTTATTAAAAACTTCTTAATCATAATCTTATTTGCAATTTTATTATATTCGTTTTCAATCTATTATATTAAGAAAAAATGAATGTGTTATTAATTGAGTCCTCTAGTGGAGGTCATTACGTATCACTCCATCTTAAATCAATTATTGAAAATTTTAATAAAAAAAATATTTATTTATATTATTTAATTAGCAAAGATACTTTTAGAAGTAAAAATTTTAAAGAAATAAAAAATATAAATAAAAAAAATATTTTTATATTTGAAAAGCCTAGTGAACCAATTATCAAAAATAAAATATTTTTTTTAATGAATCAGATTATATATTATTTTAATCTCAGATCTGCTTTCAATAAAATAAATAAAAAAATTGATTTTATTCATATAAACACACTTGACCATTTTGATAAAGCTTTAGCAATTTTTGATACACCATTTAAAAATATACCCTTTTCTGGGCAGCTAAACCATCCAACATTCCATCTTAATAAAATGAATATTAAAACTGTAAAAAAATATGACTTCTTGAATTTGTTTTTTTTTAAACTTTTAATGAAAACAAAAAATTTAAAAACTATCTTTACTATTGATCCTTTACTTAAGAAATTCATGAAAGATAAAAAAAGATCTTATTACGATTTAATAACAACTCTCCCTGTAACTGCCAATCTGAATGTAAGTTATGAAAAGAATAAATTAAATAAAATTTTTAAAAATAAAAGTTTTTATATTTTAGTTTATGGTGCAATTAGAGAAAACAAAAATATTTTGAAACTTTTAAAATCAGTAAATGATTTAAAATATGAAAAAATTAGAATCATTATTGGAGGTAAAATTGAAAATAATTTTAAAAGAAAATTAATGGATGAAATCAAATTCAATAAAAAATTAAATAAGAAAATATTTATATTTGATAGATATTTAAATGAGATAGAAACAAGTATATTATTTAAAAAAAGTAATGCTGTTTGGTTATGCTATAAAAATGAACATTTTACATCTAGCTCAGTTTTTTTCAAATCAGGAATGAATAATAAAAGAATAATTGCTTGCAACCATGGATTAATAAAATATTTCAATAAAATTCACCGTTTAGGTCCTGGAGTTGATCCTAATGATGATAATCAAATATCTAATGGTCTAAACATGTTATATAAAAATAAATATAGATATTCTGTTAAAGCTAATTTATTTAAAAAAAACAATGATCCTAAACTGATTGGGAAAATAATAGTTAATGACACATTAAGATTTACTTAATTTTTTTATAATAAAAAATAAGCCAAGGGGTAGGATATTAATTATCGAAAACCAGTTATTGAAAAAATTTCCATATGGAAGTAATGGAAAATAATTTACGAGTAAACCAAATAAAACAATAATTCCTGAGCATTTTAAATTACTATTTTTTAATTTTCTAAACTCATAAACAGACTTAATTATATAAAAATAAAATATTAACAAAAAACTTATACCTACTATTCCTAGCTCAGATATAAACTGAATAATGATATTATGAGGATGAGTATTACAGCCATCTTTATACAAAAAATTTACTATCCACAAATCTTGATCTTTTTTAAAATTATAATTCTGATTTTTAATATATTCATCAAAAAGTAAATTTTTAGTAATATATATTTTTTTGATTTTGTAAGTTTCTCCATTATCATAAATTATTTTAAGAAATTTTTCATCTACCATTACTTTGCCATTGTGTCTTGCTGTAACAGTATTTTGCTTTAAAATATTATTATAAATTTTATTTGAATAAATTTTTTTTTTTACATTCAATTCTGAAACTGTTTGCACCACTACCTAAAATAAAATTATCTTTAAATATTAAATAACCAGTGAAAAAGTGATTTTCGTGTCTGTCAGAAAAAAACTTAATATTTTTTGTATCCTTATCAATAATTTGATTAAATGAGTCTAAAAATAATCTTTTTACCATTAAGGTATTTTGTAATGATATTAAAACAAAAAAAAATACAATTAAACCGAGTGATAAAGATTTTAAATATTTTATTCTAAGTTGTTGATTGAAAATAATCTGAGATAGGAAAAAAAAAATTAATAAAACAAATGCTGTTCGTTCACCACTAAGAATTATTAAAATAGGAAAAATGATTAAAGAAATAAAAAAAACTTCATTTTTATACTTAATATTTGATAATATTAAGCATGCTAGATAGAAAGGTAATATTCTAATTACAAAACTTCCCATAATTAACTCTTCATTAAAAAAACTTGAAATTCTATCTTTCTTAACATCAAAACCAAAAATATTATGGCCATATATCAAAGAAAATACTCCATCAGCAAAGAGTGCTAAAACTAAAATAATCAAAAAAATAGTAATAATATCAAAAGATATTCTTTCAACTTTAACAGCTAAAATAATTAGGATGACTGGTATTAATAATCTAAAAAAAAATAAACTATTTTTAAATGATAAATAATAATCTTCTGAAAAAAATGAATTCAAAATTAAATAAACGCAAAAAATAGTAAAAATTATAAAAAATTTATAATCTTCTTTGAAAATTTGATTTAGACTTTCTTTATTTAAAAATAAATAAACTAGTCCAATAAGAATTAAAATTTCTGGTATTAATGGTCCTAAAACTAATCCATAAAATAATAATATTACTATTATAAGTGGAAAATTGTACTTAAAAGAAAACAATTTTTCTTTTTTAAAATATTGCATAGTTTAATATAGCCCATTATTAAAAAATTAACTTTTATATGAATATCTACTCTATCAACAAAACTTATAACAGATATATTTTTTACTTTTTATGCTTATCAACTTTGGTTTTATTTTCTTCAATAAATATTAAGCCAAGTAAAACGTTTTTTGAAAAATTCGATGTAATTGAAAATATAAATGGAATTCGTTTTTATTTACCGTATTTGATTTTTGTTATTTTAATATCTATACACATTTTAAGAAAAATTAATTTTGACTCATTTTTTTTAATATTTTTTTTATATTTTTTTTTTCAAGTTATTGGATCTTTAACAAATGAAAATTATGAAATCATTGAACTCAAAAATTATTACCTCGCCTTCAGTTCAATAATTTATTTATTTATTTTAAATATTTTAAAAGAATATTATTTTGAGAAAATTCTTTTTGTATTTAAAATATGTTCATTAGTTTTAATATTTTATTTAATTTTATATTTGGGAAATGCGTACATAACATTTTTATCTACTGATTATCAAATATACATTTATGGACAAAAAGATTTTTACAATATAAAAATTTTAGGAAGTACCGTGCCACACGTAACTGGTCTAGCAAGAGTTGTTTCTTTTATTTTAATTTATTTATTTGTAAATTTGTATTTTTCAAAAAAAAGTAAAAAAATAAATTTTTTTCTAATTATATTCTTATTTTTTTTTCTTTGGGGTTTGCAATCAAGAAGTGCACTACTACTGATAACTATTTCATTTATAATATTTATTTTTCTTTATTATAAGGAAAAAATTATAAGCTCTTTATTCCTCATTTCATTAATATTCATAATTTCTGCAACCTTATGGGAATTTAATTATAAGATTAAATCAAAGTATTTAAATTTAAATGATGAAATGATTTTAGATTTAACTATTACCGAAAATCGATTCTATAAAAACTATAAAAGATATCAATTTTTAAAAAATAAATCTATTTCGGAAAGAAAGAATTACTATGATGTGAATGATGCACCTTTAACATCTGGTAGATTTATAATTTGGAAAAGAATCTTCAAATCATATGATAGTTCAAAGTTTTTTGGTTATGGAGTACAAGGTGATAGATTTATTTTAAAAAAAATAAACGATCAAAATACAACTTTTGGGTCAAATGCCTCAAATTCTCTTTTATATGCATTTAGTTCTGGAGGTTACATGTCATTAATCTCATTAATCTTGATAAATCTAATTATTCTTAAAGAGTTAATCGCATCATATAGATTGAGAGAAAAATTCAAAACTAATAAAGAAAAGAAATTCAGTCAATTTTTAACAATATTAATTTTATTTATTCTGGGCAGATCATTAATTGAAAATAGTCATGCATATTTTGGAATTGATTTTTTAATTATTTGTATTTCTTTTTACATATTAAAGAATCTAAACACTATAGCTCAAAAAAGTTAGACATATACTGTTCTAAATTATTTTGAACTTTGAGTATTTTTTTAGAAATGACTTTATTATTTTGATTAAAAGTATTAGTTTGTTTTAATATTTTTTTTCTTTTCATATCATAAAAAACAAAATTATTTTTTGAGAAATATTTAAAAACTTTTTTTTGGTTTTTAGTTATAAATACAATAGTTTTATTTGTTATAGAATCTATTAAAAATAATGATAAATAATTTTCATCATTATTGAAAGTATATTTAGTTTTTGAAAGAATTTTCATAAGTTTCTCTCTGGATAAGTTGCCTAGATTTATAATTTTTTTATTTTTAATTTTATCTCCAACACAAAAGACTTTTTTAAAATTAGTAATTTCAATTTTCTTTAATAGCTCATTAGTTCCTTTATTATGATGTATCCTGTTGTAAATTAATAAATCTATATTTTTTTTTTTTGGTTTTATTTGTTTGTATAACGATAAGCAAAATAAAAATTTGTTTTTTACTAAAAGAAATTTTTTATATTTCATCAAAAGATCTGTTGAGAAAATGATTGATTTACCTCTGATATTTATAAAAAAAATAGATATTAGATATAAAAAGTTAAAAAAGTATTTTCTTATAAAAATTTTTATAACTCCTTTTTCTGCTATTAAACTACCACCTGTTATTGGACCAAATATTGTTGAAGGTGGTGCTAGCAAGAAAATTAAAATGTTCCATAAAGGTAGGTAGTTCAAATATAGAATTTTTTTTTTTGCAAAATAGTTAAACCATAGAAATAAAATACCATAAAAAGGTGTAATATAATTACTTACAAAACTTACTTTAAATTTTCTTTTTTTGATTTGTTTGATTTTTCCTTTTTCAACATGAAAAATTCCATCATTTGATTTTACATAAAAATTTTTTTTTTTAATTTTTGATAGTCTTGACAAAAATTCTCTGGCTAGAATACCTTCCCCTTTAAAATTAGAGAAATCACATGCCCACACAACTATATAATTTTTTATCAATTACTTATCACTTGTTTTTCGAAATCTTCATATTTTCTTTTAATTTTAGCTGAAAAATAACTAAACAAAGTTATAGCTAATCTTTTTATTCGTCTTATTGAGTCATATTGAAGCCTCCAAATACCTTCAAAATAATTTTCTAGTATTCTAGGTACAGGAACCTCCAAACCAGAAAGCATATTTATAGCACCCCCTAAACATAAAATTTTATAATTTTTATTATACATTGATAAATAATTTGCAACTTGTTCTTGTTTTGGAGTTGGTAAAGTCAAGATTATTATTTGTTCTTGTCTTAATTTTTCTTTAGGCAAAAATTGCTTAATTTTTTTTATATCACCATATGGTAACTTAATCTCTTTTAAACGTAATTTATTTTTTCTTATTTTAAATTTATTTTCTAAATAATTTCTACTTTCTGGTGGTAAATTTCCAATTACAACTATTTCTTTTATATTTTTTGGTAATTGAATTTGAGATAAGATTTTTCTACCAGATATTTTTCTTACTTTCTTTATATCACTCATAAAATTAACACCAAAAACACCATCTGGCCAAACATAAAAATTTTTAGAAATTCTAAATTGATTTGATGAGTAACTACCTAGGAAAGCTAAATTTAAAGCAGAATAAATAAAGTTTTTTCTTTTAAACAAATGATTCACATTTTGAATCATATTTAACGTAATCTTAGGTTTTATATTATGTACTAAAGTATTTGCTAAATTTTTTAAATTTTCTTTCTCAGAATATTTTTTGATTAATAATTTTGAATTCTTTTTAACTAAATTTGAGTATTTGTTGAAAAGTTTTTTCTTTTTTAAAAGTAAAATATTTTCTACATTTTTAGTTAGCAAATTTATTCTACCTGGTTCTGAAACAAAGCCTAATTTATTATCAATCACTAATTTTTTTACTTCCCCACCTGCGTGACATAATATTGGTTTACCAACTTTAAGATATGTTTGAAATTTACCAGGTATTGTATATGCACCAAATTTACCTGATTTAAGAGAAAGCAATAATATATCTGCATGGTTAAAAAATTTATACATATTTTGAATTTTTTGGTTTTTAATAAATTGTATTTTTGCGTTGTATTTGAAATCTTGAATTTTAAATTTAAATTCTTCTGCATATCTACCACCCCCAACAAATATCCATTTTATTTTTTCATCTCTCAATTTGTAAATGGCTTCAAAAATTTCGTTAAAATTTTGAGCTTCACCTAAATTGCCTGTAAAAATTATTTTTAAATAGTTATCATTTTTACTAATTTCATTTGCATAGATATTTTTTTTTAATTTGAAGTTTTCAGGCCAGGATGGAAAATATATGATTTGTTTGTTTGTTTTTTTTTTTAAATATCTTTCAAAACTTTTTGATTGAGCTAAGAAAATATCGGTTTTTTTATAAATTAACTCAACAATTTTCTTTAAAATATTTTTATAAATTCTGTTTTTTATTATCTTTAATTCAAATACAACCTCTGGCCATAAATCTAACATCCACAAAACGTGTTTAGCCCCTGTTAACTTTGCTAAAAAAATTGAAGTTAATGCTGATGTTATTGGGCTAGTACCAAAAGTAAGAATATAATCAAATTTTTCATTTTTAAATTTAAAATAACCTAAGATAATAGATGTGATATTAAAGGATAGATAATTGCTAAATATATTAAATCTTTTTCCCTTTCCCCTTTTTATTATTGGAACTCTATATATTTTGATATTTTTAAATCTCTCATAAAAATTTTTGTTTTTTAAATACTCTTTGTAAATATTTCCATCTGGGTAATTAGGTTCTCCGGTTAAAACTTTTACATCATAACCTTGTTTTTTTAAATTTAAGGTTAAGTCATTTATTCTAAAATTTTCTGGCCAAAAATATTGTGATACAATTAAAATTTTCACTCAAGTTTTAATTTCTTAAAATATAATTATCTATGAAGGGTATATACGATAAAATTATATTGACTATCTTGCTTGAAACGTTGTTATCATCATAATCTTTATGAATTTTATTCACTTTTTTTTTATTTAAAATTCTATTAACACAATTAATTAAATAATTTTTTTCTAATTTTGACATTATTATTGATTCATTTTCAAAAACTTCCTGTCTTTCAAAAGTGTCTCTTAAAATTATAGATTTAAAATTTAATAAAGAGGTTTCTTCAGGAATACTTCCACTGTCAGAAATAACGACTAAAGAATTGATTTGTAGATTCATATAATCAATGTAACCAAAAGGTTCTGAAAATGTTATATTATTATAATTCTCGTATTTTATTTTTTTAAGTCTTGTTTTCGTTCTAGGGTGTGTTGATACAATAATCTTTTTTTTAAAGTGTAAATAAAGTGAATTTATAATATTAACAAACTTATTTAATTTAATTAGGTCATCAACATTTTCCTCACGATGATAACTGACTAAGATATATTGATTTTTTTTTAATTTTAATTTTTTTAGTATATTACTGTTATTAATTTTTGTTTTATTTGCTAGGAATACTTCTTTAAGTGGGCTACCTACTTTAATTACTCTATCATTTTTAAAACTTTCTACTAATAGATTTTGTTTTGCAAAATCACTATAGGTTAAATTGATGTCTGATAAATTATCAATAATTTTTCTATTAATTTCCTCTGGAACTCTATTATCAAAACATCTATTACCAGCTTCATAATGAAATATTGGTATTTTTAATTTTTTTGCAACTAAAGCTGATAAACAGCTATTAGTATCTCCTAAAACAAAAAATGCATCAGGTTTTTCTTTAATCAAAATTTTTTCAACTTTTAAAATCATATCTCCAATAAAAGATAAGCTTGATTTATTTTTTAATCTTAATTCATAATTAGGTTTTCTAATACCAAGTTCACTAATAAAAATATTTTTCAATTTAATGTCATAATTTTGATTTGTATAAATTAATGTATGCTCAAAATTTTTGTCAAATTTTTTTATTATTTCACTTAATCTTATTAATTCAGGCCTTGTTCCAACTACAGTTACTACTTTAATTTTCATATTTTATATTTATGTGTATCTGGTTTCTTAGGACTATAAATTTCATTTGACCAAATTAACATAAAAATTTCATTACTCGAGGTGTTTACTATTTTATGAGCAGTTCCCGGTATAGTTTCTATAACTTCTGGATAATTAGCATTAAAATTAATTACATTTATTTTGTTTTCATCAATTTTTTTAAAAACAATTTTCCCCTTACCCTTTAGTGGATAAAATCTCTCAACCTTAGTAATATGAAAGTGATTACCACGTTCTTTTTTTGGATTAACAGTCAAAAAAGAAATTTGACCATTGCTATTATTTTTTAATAGTTCAATAAATTTACCCCTCTTATCTTTATGGATAATCAATTTATTCTTTAATTTTTTCTTAGGAACATAGGTAAGATAAACACTATACAGTTTTTTTAAAAAACCTCTAGATAAACTGTCAGAGAAAAGTTTATTTCTAGTTACTTCAAAAGATTTAATATAATTATAAATTTGTTTAACTGAAAAATTATAATATTTTTGAATAAAATATTTTTTAGGCGTTTTTTTTTGATTTAATAATTTTAGAATTTCTAAATTTAGATCCTCTACATAAGTGAATTTAATTCTTTTGTTTGATGTGTTTACAGTTACAGGGAGATTTCTTGGTAGTGAATGGCAAAATGTTGCTATTACAGAATTATAGTAAGGTTTGCAATCTTTTCCAAATATATTGTTTAATTTCATAATGCATAATTTAAATTTAATTTTTTTTTGATAATTTTTTAGAATTTTTTCACATTCTTTTTTAGATTCAACATAAAGACTTTTTTTTGAATTAAGAGTTGTGGAAGAAAAAAAAATTTTTTGATTTTTTTTCATATTTTCACAAATAAATTTTGTTAATTTTTGATTATTATTTTCAAAATTTTTAATTATTTTTTCTCGATTGCTGCCAGCTAAATGTATAATAACATCAGAATGTTTTATTGACTCAGATAAATTAATTAGTGATTTATTTTTATCAAATGTAGAAACATTAAAATTAGAATTTAATCTTAAATAAGTAATTAAATTTTTTCCTATAAACCCATTTGAGCCAGTTACTAGAATTTTCATTCTTTATCTATTTTAAATAGCTTTTTTTAATTTAGACAAAAGTTCCTTATCTGATAATTGTTTTGCATTTTTTGAATTATAATCAATAGATATATTTTTTTTATTACCTTGTTTAAAAAACTTATCATAATTAATATCTCTATTATCTGGAGGAATAATAAAAAAATTCTTTTTTTCGATTGCCACGCTCATTTCCTCTGCAGTAAGTAAAGTTTCATGCATTTTTTCACCATGCCTTATTCCAATATTTTTAATTTTAATCTTTGGTTTATTGTAAAATTTCTTGAGAACATTTATTAGTTTTTCAATTGATGAGCTTTCAGTTTTTTTTACTAAGATTTCTCCATTTTTTCCTTTACTAAGTGCATATAAAACTAAATCTATAGCTTCATCCATGGTCATCATAAATCTAGTCATATTTTTATTTGTAATTGTTAAAGGCATATTTTTTTTAATTTGTTCTGAAAAGGTTGGGATTACAGAACCACGAGAGCCCATTACATTTCCATATCTTGTCACACACATTATTGTTTGATCATTTTTATTTAAATGATTTGCGACAACTAATTTTTCCATTAGAGCTTTGGATAGACCCATGGAGTTGATAGGATAAACTGCTTTATCTGTACTCAAAAAAACTACTTTTTTTACTTTATTTTTTACAGAAGCATGTATAAGATTTTTTGCTCCTAATATATTTGTATTAATTGCCTCGTCAGGATAAAATTCACATGATGGTACTTGCTTCAATGCAGCAGCATGAAAAACATGATTTACACCTTTTAGAGCATTATTTAAACTAAACTGATCTCTAATATCTCCAAGATAAAATTTAATATTTGGATTAGAAAATTTTTTTCTCATATCAAATTGTTTTTTTTCATCTCGGCTAAAAACTCTTATTTCAGAATATTTTTTAATTTTTTGATTTGAAATTTTTTCTAAAACAGCCTCACCAAATGATCCTGTTCCACCTGTGATTAATAATATGTTAGCCATTATTTTTTAATTGTTTAATAATTAATTGAAATTTTATTAATAAAGGAAAAAACATTATAAAACTACATAAATAGTAAAGTTTTCTTTTAAATGAAATAATTTTCCAATTTTTTTTAATAAAATAAATTTTTGATTTTTGCTGTAATAAAAAATTATACGTTTTATTACTTTTATCAACATTCACTCTTACTGGGTATACGTGTGCAATTCTAAATGTAAATTTTTTTGAAAATCTTAAAAAAATATCAGTATCTGTTCCCCCCATTAGTTTAGGGTCTAAACCACCAATTTTAATTAGTTTATTTTTATTAAATATACTACATGATGTATTTACTGTTTGTGCCTTATTTCTTAAATTTTCATATAAATGATCTTTATATTTAGGATATATTGTTTTAATTTTTTTTCCTCCTAAAAAAATTGACATTGGTAACAACAAAGCATTTATGTTTGGATTTGTTTTTAAAATATACAATATTTTCATTAATGTATTTTTTGAAATTTGATCATCATCGTCTAATAACCATACAAATTTTGTTAATACTTTAGATAATCCATAATTTGTTGCATAGCTTTGTCCGAAATTTTTATTTAGTTCAAAATATTTTGCAAATGAATGTTTTTTGCATAATAAATTTACTTTTTTATAAAACATTGAATGATTAGATCCATCATTTACAATAATAATGTCTATTTTCTCCTTTAAAAAATTAAATTTATTAATTAATCTTATTAACTGTAAGCCTCTATTATATGAGGGAATTAATATTGAAAGTGATTTTACATTTTTCATATCAAAATATATAGATTATAGTATCACAACTTCAAAATTTTTATAAATTATACATAATAAACAGATGAATAATAAAAAATTTTTTACTTTAATTTTATCAACTTATTTTTTAGCGATTTTGAGTGTTTTAATTTTTTTAATTCCAGTTTTATTTAATTTTTACAACAGTGCTGAAGAAAAACTTATAAAATATCAATTAAAAAAAATAAAAAATAATAACTATAATACAATATTTTTGGGAGACAGTTCATTGGGTAACTTAATTGATGCCAATGAATGGGCAAAACTATCAAAAAATTCTACAGGTAACCTTGCTTTATTTGGTATTACATCATTTTATGGTGCTTATAGGATGTTAACAAAAGAGGAATTTAAAGAATTAAAAAATATATATATTTTATCCTCTATTGATATATGGAACAGACCTAAATCAAGCGTTGACCCATATTTTATAATTTCTGAAAACAAAATTAAAAAAATTCTTTCAGTTTTAAATTCTAGAGACTTTAGAAATATATCAAAATTATACTTAAATTTTTTAAATGAAAAAATGGGGTTGGGTATTGAGGCTTTTAAAATAAAAACAAAATTGCAAAATGATTATATAATTCAAAATTTATCCTATAAATTACCACAAAATATACCTCATGAATTCAAATTTAAACTAATAGACGACAAGGTATTTTATTTAAAAAAAATTTTTAATATTTGTGATGAAAGAAATTTAAACTGTATTTTTATAAATGGCATTATTTATGAAAAGTTTTGTGAGCATGAAGGATATTCTCAATTTTTGATAAATTTAAAAAATTTATTAGCTAAAAATAGGATTAATTATCTTGATAATAGAACTTGCTTGCCTTATGAAATGCTAGGTGATGCATATGATCACTTACACCCACAACACAAGGTAGAATTTACAAATAAATTTTATAGACTAGTAAAAAAAAATTAATATTTTTTTAACATAAAGTTAATAATTTCAAAAATTTCATCATTTATTAATTTTACTGAAAATAGCGAAGGGTGATCATCATCATAATAATAAATATTTTTTTTGTCGTTTCCAACACATTTATTTGCTATAAGTGTATTGCAAACTAACTTATGTGGGTATACTCGATATAAATTTTTATGTTTCAGGTCATCTAAAATAGCAAAAGTTTTCGCAGTTCTCTTTTTATATAATTGATAATCTGTTACTATAAAATTTTTAAATTGATATTTATCATCATTTTTTTTAAAAAAATTAATATGAGAAATATTTATTAATTTTTGTGGAACAGACCAACCAACTTCAGGAAAAGGATAAATTAAAACTATCTTATGATTATTATTTAAAATTGAAATTATAGTATTTTTAATATCCTTCTCCAATGAATTCTGATTATTTTTTTGTTTAGAATATTGTGTTTCTATAAATTCAAAATTCCATTTACCATCTCCCTCGATTCCACCTTTCTCATTATTAAATAACTTCCCAGATAAATACACGGGCAACCTACCTCCAAGAATTATAATGTTATCCTTGGTAGAATTAATTATATCAATTCTTTTTTTTTGATAGCTTGCATTGCACTCAGTCATTTTTTGTTTTTTAATCGAAAACTTTTCATGATCAGATAACAACCAACATCCGTCGAGAGCAAGAGGTATAAAACCTAGCTCATTTATAGATGCTCTTTTATTTAAATCAAATATTAAACTACCTATAAAACTATCACCAACAGCAATAATATTATTGTGCTCTTTTAAATTGAAAAAACAATTACTTTCTATTCTATTGTAACAGTTTTGATTATTTGCTTTTAAATTTAACCATGGATGATTGATTGTTAGATTCTTTAACATTGATTGTGGGATTCTGTATTGGTAACCAAAATTCTGTATAGAATAAATATGAAAAATAATAAGAAATAGGAATAAACTAAATACAATCTTGATGTTTTTAAGACTAGTTTTAAATTTATTAAAAAATAATAAAATAATTGTGGAAATTAATAATGCTGAACCTATGATAGATAAATTATTTAAATCATTAGAAAATAGTTCTAACCTAGTTTTCATTACAACAAAAAAATAACTTAGAAATAAAAAAATAAATATTAAAAGATAGTATTCTTTCTTAATCGTAAAATTTTTTGGAGAATTTCTAAAAAAGATTAAAAATAAGCCTGATCCAATTAATGGCACAATAGTTTCGGCTTTTGGGTGATAAGTATTACTTATAAAAAAGATTGAGCATACAAATAAAGTAAAAATCCCAAATAAAGCTAGACCTAAAGAAATATTTTCTGATATTTTGTGTATATTAATTTTGTCATAAATAAAGAAAACTAAAGATCCCACTCCAAATTCCCAAAACCTAGTGCCAATAAAGTAAAATTTAAACCTAGGAATATTTTCAGTACCCCAGTCTGATAGACCAAAACTAAGAATCGTTAATATAAATATTAAAAAAATAATTTTCCTTTTAGATAATCTTTTGGTAATTTTATAAAAAATTAAAAAAAGTATTAAATATTGAAAAATTATTGAGATTGCAAAAGTTAAATAAAGAGGATGAAATTTTGTCTGAAATGCCCAATGTTCTAAGCCAGCAAAGTGATAATAGAAATTTGATAAAATTATTATAGAATATAAAAAACTTTCAGAAAAATTTTTAAGATCAAGAGGCAAAAAATAAAAAAATGCAAATATAGAAAAAAATATTATCAATAATAATAAAATTACAAAAAAGTCGTAAATATATTTAAATATTTTTTTTATTTTTTTTTCATAATAAATTTGCCAGGTGACAACAAACCCAATTAGAAAAAAAATAATATCTATACCTATAAATCCGTTTATAAAAATTGATTTCTGGCCATATGAAACAGAAAAAAAATAAAATATAAATAACAATATAGATAGCAAATATAGAGAAAATATTTTAAATTTAACATCTTGTGTCATAGAGAACAGTTTATTTATTAAAATTTTTTATATGAAAAAAAAAATATATCTTCATTTGGAAGCCGGTTTTGGTAATCAACTTTTTCAATATTTCTATGCATACAATCTAAAAAAAAAATTAAATGCATTTTTAGTCTTAGATAGCTTTACTGGATTCTTCTTAAATTTAAAACATAAATCTTCATTTCAAATACCACTCAAAGAGAAAATTAATAAAAATTCTATAAGTTTATCAATTAAATTTATTTTTTTTAGACTGTTGAGAAAATATTTTCCTATACCTAATTCTTTTCAAATATTTAATTCAATTTTTATACATGATAAAAATAAAAACTTTCTCAACAACATTAAACACTTAAAAAAAAAAAAAATTAAAAAAATTTATATTCTAGGAAATTTTCAAAATGAAAATTATTTTAAAGAAAATTATATCAATATAAAAAATTCTTTAGACCTAAATAGACGAATATTACCAAAATATAAAAATATAATAAATAAAATCAACTTTGATAAATCAGTATGTGTGGGAGTCAGAATGTGGGAGGAAACTAAATTGGATGCTAATAAATTTGGGGGTATAACTGACTTTAAATTTTACTCTTTAGCTGCAAAAAAAATTACAATTAAAAATCCTACCTACTACATATTTTCAACTGTAAAAAAAAAAAAACTTGAAAAATATTTAAGACTTCCTGGACAAGTTGTTTACATACCAAAGCTAAATAATAAAGATGAATATTTGGATACATTTATGTTTATGAATAAATTTAAGAATTTTATCTTGTCTAATAGTACATTCTATTGGTGGGCAGCTTATTTAGCAGATAATAAAAAAAAAGTTATAATTAGTGATAAGTTTAATAATAAACAAAGTGTTCCCAAAGAATGGGTTAAATTATAATTTCAATATGCGTGTAGCAAATTCTAAAGTCTTTTTTCTGTGGCTAACTAAAATAACCGTAATATTTTCATTAAAATTTTTTAAATTATTAAAAAATTTTGTCTCAGTTTCCTCATCTAAAGCATTAGTTGCTTCATCTAAAATCAAAACTTGAGGTTTCCTGTAAATTGCTCGAGCTATTCCTAGTCTTTGTTTTTGACCTCCAGATAAAAGAATTCCTTGCTCACCAACAAATGTCTCAAAATTACAATTTTTCTTTTGCAAAAAATCATTAACTAAAGCAACTTCAGATGACCTCATTAACATTTCATGGTTAATTGTGCTTGATAAAGTTATATTGTTCTTAATTGTGTTGTCAAAAATATACACATCTTGTGGAACATAAGAGATAATTTTTTTTCTAATTCCCATATCTAAATCAGAAGAACCATTAATTAAAACTTCACCTTTTGTTGGATTTAAAAGTCCAATTATTAAATCTATTAGAGTAGTTTTGCCAGACCCACTTTTTCCAGTTATGCCTAATATTTCACCTTTATTTATATTTAATGAATAATCTTTAAAAAGTAATTCTGAATTTTCTGTATAATTAAATTTTATATTTACTAAATTTATATTTTTAAATTCAACTTTATTAAAAGTATTTTTATTGTTTATTGATTTGGGTGTTTTGAGCTGTAAATCCTTGGTAAGGATTTCAAGTGATTTTTTTGTATTATATAATCTTTGTGTTGCAAGCAAAATTCTATTTATAGCTGGAGTGATTTTAAATGTGGCAAATGCAAAAGCACTTAATGTAGTGATAATGCTTGTTGAAAGTATGTTATTGTTTATTGAGAAAACAATAAAGCCGACAAAGAAAAATACTATTGCTAATTCTATAATTATTTTTGGTGTTTGGAGAAGAAAATCATGTTTTGCCTGAGAGTTTCTTAAAACTTTTGCAAAGTTAAAATATTCATCAATTACTTTATCTTCAAGAGAAGTCAGTTTTATTTCTTTGATTGATCCAAGACTTTCTTGAATCTTTTTTATTCTAAAAGCATCAAACTTTTGAATTTCCTCTCCACCTTTTATAAGTCTTTGTTTAACAAATTTTATAAAAAAAAGACTAAACAAAAAAGTAAAAAAAATAACAGCTATGGTGGCCTTTAAATTGAAAAAAAGTAGAAATATTGCTAGAAAAATTACAACAGATCCCTCTACAATTATTATCATTATAGGTTGAAGAATTCTTTCACCAAGTAGAGTAATATTTCTAGTCAGTGACTGAATTAAATCAGCAGAATTTATTTTAAAGAAGAAAGGATAGTTTTGAGAAATATGATTTTGGAAAATTTTCGTTGAACATTGACATGCAAAATCTCCAATCCAATAAAAAATTTTTTGGTATAAAATGGTAACAAAAAAACTTTTGATAATAAAAAAAAACAGTAAGGAAACTGAAACTAAGTTCAAAATATCAAAATTATCATAACCTTCTAAAAACTTAATTTTATTTGTTATCTCTAAACTTGAAGGTTCTGTAATCAATACAACGATCGGTATCAAAATACCAACACCAATCATCTCTAATACAGCGCCAAAGATTGATAGCGTAGATAAAATAAGAAAAATTTTTTTATTTTTTTTGTTTAAAATTGAAAAAAAATTTTTAAAAATAGAATTCATAG
>MDTB01128622.1_pt1 | contig 27050 bp, 21 predicted proteins | sample 811161 | NCBI WGS metagenome assembly MDTB01 (sample SAMN05326650, study PRJNA326480) | marine metagenome | isolation source: seawater | place: Mediterranean Sea | collected 2009 | reverse complement strand
TGGATGTCGGTCACAGGGTGAGGGAGATGTCGGTATAGACTCAAATTTTTTGTAGACAAATGGCGAATATTTGCCGATGTGTATAAATTAGCAGTAGTATATCAGTCTAAATATCGTAATCATGAGGGTTGTCTTTTCTTTTCTCACTCTATTCCTTACGTCCTTGACCTTTGCCCAAGGAACATGTCCTGCCTTGCTGCACGACTCCAATGACAATTCATCTGTTGAGATAGCAGATGTGCTATCAATATTGTCATTCTTCGGAGCTTCAGTGGAGAATGAAGCATGTCCTTTGCTTCATGACTCTAACGACAATGGGACCATTGACATCTCAGATATCTTGTCCATTTTGTCTCTGTTCGGTGTCTCAGACTCTGATGATGACGGTTTGTGGGATAACGCAGACGATTGCACCGATACATTTGCAGCGAATTACATTGGAGACCAGGGCACATGTGCATATTGTGCTCCTGTGAATGACTTGAACAGCTCACCCGAGGAGGCAATCACGATTGGTTCTGGCTTATTCAACAATCACATGAATGTGGGCATTGATGCATGCAATGGCACCACCGTTTCGTTGGGTGTAGTGGAGCGCTTCGTAGGCAATGTGGAGCCTCAGTCTGTCAACTTAACGAACTACCAAGTGAACAACGGCTATGCGGATGTGCCAGGGGGCGCCGAGCCAGGAGCCCGTTGGAACTACTTGCTGAGTGTAAACTTGGGCGAGCATACGTTTGAGGACGTGGACGTGAAGTTTGGTTTGGACTTCGATCCATCAGACAACTTCGACGCTTCGAATCTTGAAGGCTCTTACACCATTTTCGGTTCGTTCTCTGAGGCATTTCCTTTAGTGCAGACTGGCACTGGCATTGACTACGCCCAGGCAAACATCTTCCAGGACAGCCAGAATTTCGACTTTGGGTTCTGGTCTGAATTGGCTTCAGCAGTAGACGTCGCCTTTGACCCCAATGCTGTGGGTGTATACAACGTTGGTGTTTACGTGTATTCGTTGGAAGGCGCGCTGTTGACTTTCTCGGAGATTTCAGTCCAGGTCATTCACGACTCGGAGTGATTTTACATTCACAAAAATCCTAGGCTCCGTGTAAATGTAAATCGGTCACAGGGTGAGGGAGTGTGTCACCCATTTTGTCACCCAAACGCATTCACAGTCCCCCGTAAACACTGGGTTTTGTTGGGTCTTGTTTTGGGTGACACATTGGCCTTTGGCGGCCTTTTTGTTCGTAACTACGCGGGTTTCAGGCCGTTTTCGCTTCAACCCAAGTGAGGTTGGAGGCCATCTCTTCGCGCAATCGGGCGTCGAGGGTGGACGACGGCGCCACCGGTTGGAGCCCAGACGACAACGCCTCCAGCCGTACCTGACCCTCAGAGGAGGAGAGGTCGCCTTGGAGGTCGTCGGCTTCCACAAACCCGTAGCCCACCACGTGTCCTTCACGGACGGCGATGAAGCCGCGTTCGTCGGGTGTGCGGCCGCGTTCGCAGAACCAACCTGAAGGCGCTTGCTTCCAGGCCTGCATGGCTTCGGGGAAGCGCGCTTCGTGCTCCTCAACACTCACGGTTTCTTTAGGGACCAACGCGCCCAACCCCAAAAGGTCAAACCGCAGGTCGTGGTCTTGCACTTGCTGGTGGAGCCACTTTCTGGCTGAGGCCTCGCTGTGAAAGGTGCGGAGGGCGCCGCGTGTGCCTTGTTGGGCACGCACGGCCAGGCGGTTGCGGCCTTGCCGGTCGACGTAATGCACGATGGAGCGGTAGGCGCGGGGTTGCTTTTGGGCCCTGTTGAGGGGAGGCCAGTGGGCGCGAATGCGGACGTCTTCCATCACGGCGGCCATCCATTCGCTGCCGGCGAGTTCGTGCTCCAAGCTGCGCATGTCGCGCATCAGGATTTGGCGTTTGGAAGAGGCGGTGGTGCCTGAGAAATGGCTGCGCACCCGCTTTTGGATGTGGATGCTCATGCCGATGTACAGGGGCTTGCCTGCGGCGTCCATGAACCAATAGACTCCGGGTTCATCTGGGAGCACGTCAAATTCTTTGGCGGACACGTGTTGGGGCATCCATTGCTCGCGGGTCCCGCGCTTCAATGCGTCTGCCACGGCGAGCTGACCGCGTTCCGATGCCATGATCTTGTGAAAGAGCACCGCGGTTGCTTCGGCGTCCCCCAGCGCCCGGTGTCGGTCGGTGTGGGGGATGTCCATGGCGTCGCAGAGCGCCCCAAGTCCGTAACGGGGGAGGCCAGGGAACGCCTTTCTGGACAGCCGGACGGTACACAGCTTTGGCCTTCGGAACGAGATGTCCATGGCTTCGAAGTGCCCGCGCAAGAATGCGTAGTCGAACCCCACGTTGTGCGCCACGAACACGCAGTCCTCAAGCTTGCCCATGAGTTCCTCTGCGATTTCGTCGAAGCCAGGCGCGTCTTCCAACATGTCTTCGGTAATGCCGGTCAGGGCTGAGATGCGAGGTGGGATGGACTCGAAGGGGTTGATCAGGGAACTCCAAGTGTCCACCACGTGTTGTCCGTCGCTCACCACAACCGCCACCTCGGTGATGCCCCGCGATTTGCGGGTCCCTCCGGTGGTCTCGATGTCGACGATGGCGTACTTCACTCTGCGAAGATGCGGCTAAGTTTGCGCCATGAACAAGGTTTGGTTTTGGGGGCTGGCCTTGGGGGCCACAGTGGGATGCGGAAGAGGATCCGAAGCGCTTGAGTCGGCTGAGCGGGAACCCATTTCGCAGGTGAAAAAGACCCCCGCGGAGGTGGCTGTCGACGAGCGTGTGAAGAGGCTGGTGGCGTCGGAATTCCCCACCCTGACCAACGAGAATGCCGCGGATTTTTTGACGGAGTGGGGAAGCCAATTGGAGGAAGACCGCGTCGTGATGGACACCAAGCACGGCCGCATTGTCGTGGAGCTGTTCAAGGACGTGCCCGTCCACCGGGCCAACTTCCTGTACAAAGTGCACCGGCGGTACTTCGACCCGGCCGAATTCACGCGCGTTGTGCCGGACTTCGTGGTGCAGGGCGGCAACAGCGAGGAGGAGCGGCCCCAGCAGTTGCGGTTTTTGATTGGCCAGCACACGTTGCCGGCTGAATTTGACGTAGAGCACATCCACACCCGCGGCGCCTTGGCCATGTCGCGCAGCTACAACGACAACCCGGACAAGCGCTCTTCGGGCTACGATTTCTACATCGTCACCGGCCGAAAGATTGGACCGCAGGAATTGGGCAAGGTGCAGCGTGACCGCGGCGTGACGTACACGACAGCCCAAGCCCAGGCCTACGCCAAAGAGGGTGGGGCGCCACACTTGGACGGGGAGCACACCGTGTTCGGTCGCGTGGTGGAAGGCATGGAGGTCGTCGACAAGCTGGCTGCCACCCCAAGGGACGAGAGCGATTGGCCGTTGACGAGGTTGGAGGTGCGGATGGAATGGGCTGGCGATTCTTTCCGAAATTGAACCCATGATGGAACAGGCGACGATTGGAATGCGGCAGGGCTTGTTGGCCCTGGTGACATGGGGATGGGCTGCGAATGCCCAAGCCCAAATGACCGTGTACAGCGACGAGGAAGACTACACGTACGAGTCTCGGGAGGGGGTGGAGTTTGGGCTCAACATCGGGGTGTACAGAGGCTATCCACTGGCGGCGTATTTCTACGACGGCTCCGGCTTGAACGAGCTCGGGTCGTCCAACGTGAACGCCCAAGTGTGGAGCATCGACGACCGCCTGCGCCAACTTCAATCCCAGCAGCAGAACCACCCTGTCTCGGGCATCTTGAACGACTTTCCCAACTGGCAACTCGAAAGCTTGCCGCTGATGCAATACCGGCCGGCGATGTTCTTTGGGCTGAAGACGGCGAAATTCTGGAATCCAGAAACGGCCCTGGTCCTCCACGTGGACGCCATCCAGATGACGGCTGAGGGCGCATGGACATTGAGCACAGGCCTTCTTCCGGATCAAGGCCAAGGCAATTTGGACATCCGCACGTACCCCATCCTGGGCAAAGAGCAGCGGCTGAATGTGGCTCTGGGCTACCGCACGTCGGTGTACTTGGCCGAGGGCGCGTCTTGGGGGCTGGAGCTTGGCGGCATGGCCAACGCGGTGTCGATCGAGGAGAACTACGTGGTGTTGACGCCGGCGGTGGGCAACAGCCGGTACGAAGTCGACCTCCTGACATCGGTGGGCGTAGGGAATGGACAACTCACAGCAGCCAACAATTTGCTCACGCAGTGGGGCGTGGGGTTCTACGGCAGTGCAGGCATCGATTTGGACTTTGAAGAAGGGGGGCACATTGAGCTGAACGCCCGTGTCAGCAGGGACAATTTGATGCTGGGGCTGAACGAGACACGGGGCTGGAACATCGCGGTGTTCGTGACTTGGATGATGCCTTCGGAGTTCGGCAACTTCGCCCGGGCGTCATTCTGAAGACAAGATTCCATTCCGCGGCTTCGAAGCAGGCCGGGGACGTTTTAAATTGTCCCCATGCAGATTCCTTTTTACTCCTGCGTTGCGGTGGCGTTGTGCGCCGTGACCTTCTCCGGCTCGGCCCTCGCTCAGTCTGAGGATGCCCCGGTGTACCAATTCAAAACGTTGGCGGATTTGACCGCAACGGATGTGAAGGACCAGTGCCAAACAGGCACATGTTGGAGCTTCTCCACCACGAGCTTCCTCGAATCTGAGGTGGCCCGAATCTCCGGAAAGGTCATTGACCTGAGCGAGATGGCGTCGGTCCGCCACACCTACCCCTTGAAAGCGGAGATGTACCTGCGCCACCACGGGTTGCATCAGTTTGGGCCTGGCAGCCTCTGCCACGACGTGCTGAATGCAGTCGGCGATTACGGGTTGGTGCCTGAAGCGGAGTACACCGGGTTGGACGAGGGCGAGACAGAATTCAACCACGGCGAATTGGATGCGGTGTTGGCCGCAGCCGTGAAAGCCATGAGCGAGCAGCGGGTGCTGTCCGACGATTGGAGTGACGCGGTGGACGGCATTTGCGACGCCTACCTCGGCGAGCTGCCTCGTTCGTTCATCTTCGAAAACAAGCGCTACACCCCAGAGTCGTTCCGTGACATGTTGGGCATCAACGCCAACGACTACGTGTCGATCACCAGCTTCTCCCACCACCCCTTTGGGGCCAGCTTCGCCCTTGAAGTTCCGGACAACTTCTCGCGTGGCGAATACCTCAACGTGGCGTTGGATGAAATGCGCCGGATGGTGCGTGGGGCGCTGGAGATGGGCTACACCGTGGCGTGGGACGCCGATGTGAGCGAGAAAGGATTCAGTTTCCGCAACGGCATGGCGCTGTTGCCCTTGGAGGAAGACAAGTCCAAGCTTTGGAAGGAGGTCGTCCGCGAGCAGAAGGTCACCCAGCGCACGCGCCAAATCGGATTTGAGAACCACACCACCACGGACGACCACTTGATGCACATCGTGGGCCTCGCCCAAGACCAAAACGGGGAAGAGTACTTCGTCATCAAGAACAGCTGGGGTCAAGACAACCCCTATGGAGGTCGTCAGTACGTCAGCATGGCGTACTTCGACGCCAAGACCATTGCTGTGACCATGCACCAAGGTGCACTCAAGTTCAAGAAGCGAAAATGACCCCGTTCGACGTTCCATCCAAAGATGTCCAGCGCAGCTGGCGCGCCGATTTGTTCACCCACCTCGATGGATTGGCCTTGTGCGGCGTGGTCCCGGTACTGGTTGAGGGTGGGGTGTTGGATGAAGTCCTCTCTGTGGGAGGGGATGTGGACGACTTGTCGGTGGTGTTTGGCGCCAACGCGGGGTACCTCAATGTGGGCCTTCGCATGTTGTGTTCCCAAGGCATCCTCCAAGCCCACCGTGGCGACGACAAGGTGAACTACATGTCCCGTTCATTGGCGGACGTGGGTGATTGGGTGGCCCAAAAAGACCTGTACACCTATGGCCGAGCGTGGATGGAGCATGCCGTGGGCATGTGGAACGATCCCGAGACTCCACTGTTTGAAGAAGCGCAGGACGCGCTGGCTCAGCTGAAAAATGCAGTGGTCTCGTTTCAGGGCCAAGACACACCATGGGCCCGCCGCGTGCGAACCCATTTGGAGGGTGCCTTGGTGGCGCCTTGGCTTGTTGCGCTTGGCACCTTGCATGGGACAGAGCCGTTGACGTATTGGGAAGATGTGGACGCCGCTGTGGCGCAACTTCACCCCTCCAAGCAGAAGGCTTGGCGCGAGGTGGTTGCCGCTTTGGAATGGGACCGTTCGTTGCGCGGGGGATTCTTCCTGCGCAGGGCCTCGGCGTACGGGGTGACCACCTCGTACACCCAAACGTTCTTGTGGGCCAAGGAGCTTTTGCTTGGCGAAGGCGATCACTTGTGGCGTACGGAACCTGGCGAGGCGGAAATTCACGTGGACCGCACCCTGAACGTGTGGGGCTCTGGAGGCGCGCACAAGGCGTATTTCACCCACCTGGACAACGTGGTGAAAGAGGTGTTCAACAAGCCGTTGGACCAGCAGCCTTTGGGCTTGTGCGACATGGGGTGTGGCAACGGGGCGCTGTTGTTGCACTTGCGGCAGGTGATTGCGACCGAAACGTTGCGCGGCAAGCATTTGGACGAGCACCCCTTGATGCTGGTCGGGGCCGACTTCAACCAGGAAGCCCTGGTGGCCACGGCCGACCACTTCATGCAAAAAGGGGTTGAGGGACATTTCATTTGGGGCGACATCGGCGACCCCGATCAGCTCGCGATCGACCTCTATGAGAAGCATGGCATTCGCTTGTCGGAGCTCATGAGCGTGCGCTCGTTTCTCGACCACAACCGGGTCTACAACGAACCTGTCTTGGAGCGTCCAGACCACCCGACGTCGACGGGGGCGTATGCCTTCCGAGGCAAGCGTCTCAAGCTGCGCAACGTGGAGCAGAGCCTGAAGGAGCATTTGATGAAGTGGTCTCCCTATGTGGCAGAGCATGGGCTGCTCGTCATCGAGTTGCACACGGTGGCACCGGAATACGCCGAGCAATTGCAGGGCAAACTCCCAGCCACCGCCTACGACGCGACCCACGGATTCAGCGACCAGTACATCCTCGAAATCCCGGTCTACGACGCCATGGCGGAGGAGGCAGGGCTGCGTTCGGATGCGGCCGTGGGAAGAAATTTCCCTTCCAAAGGTGCAGCCACTGTGAGCCTGCGCTATTTCCAGGCTTGACCGCCAATCGCATTTTCTTGAAGCGGGGCTTGGTCAACAAAAAAGCCTGCCTATCTTTGCCCCCCGAATGGCCGCGAGGTCAGGAAGGAAGGGCCCTGTAGCTCAACTGGATAGAGCATCGCACTACGGATGCGAAGGTTTGGGGTTCGAATCCCTACAGGGTCACGAAAGAAGCCTGGTTGCTCAAGCAATCGGGCTTTTTTGTGCCCGGCACTTCAATCCAACAACTCCTTCAGAAGCGGGTCGAGTTGGCCTTGGACGTGGGCCATGCCTTCGCAGGACAAGTGGTGGAAATCGAAGAAGGCAGAATTGGGCAAGGGGTCCCAACCCATGTGCAGGTAACGGACGTGGGGGGCTTCAGCTGCGGCATGCATCAGGTTGAGGTAAGCGTCCAGCGAGGCCTGGTTCGCCAGTTCGAGGAAGCTCGGGTGCAGCGGGTTTTCCAAAATGACCAATTGCCAACCCGAAGCTTCCACCAAATCCAGGATGGCGGAGAAGGCCCAGGTAGACAGATGGGCGTCTTGGAACCAGTCGGTGTGCTTCATCCGGTCGGACAAGGGGGCGGCGTAGTCGTCGGCCAAATCGCCGTCGCGGCACACCCAGCCCATCATGTGACGCACGGACTCCAATTGTGCGCTGTGCAGCAAGAGTTGCCACTTCAAACGCCAAGGCCACTCGGCCCGGAAAAAGTCCCCCAACCCGAGCAGCGGTCCAGCCTTGCCCAAGACCGACTGGTGCCAGCCGTCAGGTTGGATGGCGCCAGACATTCGGTCTTCTGCCAAGGGGCCAAACTTCATGGGCCACAAGGTGAGCACCACCACGTCCACTTGGCTGTCCGGGCCTTGGGCGTCGGCCAGCGCGCGCATCCGGAGCCACGTGCTGACCAGGTCTTGGGCTTGTCGGTTGAACCGAGGCACCCCGCGCAGCGGCACGTCGTTGCCATGGCTGTCTCCAAAGACCACGACACGGGATTCGTGGGCGGCTTGAAATTCACGTTGGGTGAATCCCTGCAGCGCACCCCGGAGCAAAATGAAGCCGAGGGCCAACAGGGCCACGGTGCACAACGGGCGCAGGATCAATGCACGCATCAGAAGGCGAAGTAGATGAATTCTTGCGCCGCATGACGCGTTCCAAACACGAGGGCCAGCAAGAGCATCAAGGCTTCGAGCCAAGTCCCGCGCCACACCCCGCGCCACATCCAGCGCACGCCTTTCCTGAATTGAACCCACTCGGCGACCAAGAACCCCGCAAGGGCCAGGTGGAAGACGAGCTGTTCACGGAGGACCCAGCCGAAGGGCATGCCTTTGGGGGCCTGTTCCCAGAATTTCATCGTGGTCGACCAAGAGGGGTGGTCGCCGCCGGGGATCCAGCCGGACGCCATTCGGGACAAGACGTCGCAGGCATGGTCGAAGTTGTTGGCGCGGAAAAAGACCCAAGCCAAACACACCATGGTGAATGTCCACAGCGCTGCGGGCAACTGGCTCCAATGCCAAGCGCGCTCAGGCTGCCGGTTGCGATCCAAAAGGAAAAGCGGCACGAAGCACGCTGCGTGGATGCCGCCCCAGGTCACGAATTTCCAATCGGCGCCGTGCCACAGGCCACTGACCAAAAACACCACAATGACATTGAGCAAGGACCGACCACGTCCCATGCGCGACCCGCCGAGGGGGATGTACAGGTAATCGCGGAACCAGGTGTTGAGGGAGACGTGCCAGCGCCTCCAGAACTCGCCCAGGTCGCGGGAGAAGTAGGGAAACCTGAAGTTGGACCGCAAACGAATGCCAAAGAGCCTCGCCGTGCCAATGGCGATGTCGGAGTACCCGCTGAAGTCGCCGTAGATCTGGAGCGCGAAGGCCACCACCCCGAGCACCATGACGGGGCCTGCGACGGCGTCGTTCCCGAAGGCCGCGTTTGCATACATCGCCGCGGAATCGGCGATGACCACCTTCTTGAACACGCCCCAACAGATCAAACGCCATCCCACCCTGACCGAGATAGCGTTCAGCTTGCGTTCCTGCAGCATTTGCGGCAGAAGTCGTGTGGCGCGTTCAATGGGGCCGGCAACAAGCTGCGGAAAGAACGACACGTAGGTGGCGAACGCCACGAAATCCCGACAGGGTGGGATCTGCTTGCTGTAGACGTCGACGGAGTAGCTCAGCGTTTGGAACGTGTAGAAGCTGATGCCCACAGGCAGGATGATCTTCCAAGTCATCGGGTCCATCGTCACGCCCACGGACGCCCAACTTGACACCCACTGGTCCACCAGGAATCCAGCGTACTTGAACCAAACAAGCATGCCCAAGTTGAACGCCAACGACACCGCCAGCCAAGCCCGTTGCCTTGCCTGGGTGGTGGCCTGGCTCAGGCGAATGGCGACGAAATAGTCCACCACGATGGACGCTCCGATGAGGGACAAGAACCGGGCGTCCCACCAGCCATAGAATACTGCACTGGCGGCCAGCAACAGGAGGTTTTGAAGCTTCCACCTGCGCCCCAGGGCCCAGTGCAACAGCAGCACTGTCGGCAGGAAAATCCAGAATGCAGTTGAGATGAAATGCACGGCGCCGCAAGGTTCAAAACAACGCGGGGAAACCCAACGCCGTCTCGTGCGATTTTCAGCGATTTGTCCTCCAAGTTGACGGAGGCTGTCGGACCTTGCACATGCCCAACGAGGAGGGCGTCGTGGCAAGCCTTAAAAACGCTTTTTGTGATAAACATCACGCGCTCCATGTTGTTTTAAATGCGACTCATGCCTCAAAGACCCCTGCCATGAAAAACCTCCTTCGCGTCTTTGCCGTCATGATTGCCATGTTGGTGTCCCTCGTGTTCATCACCGTGAAGACCATCGCCCCGGACTACGGATTTGACCTTGCTGTGGAGGGCGTGGAGTCGGATGTCGAGGTGTTGTTCGACGACATTGGGGTGCCGCACATCTACGCCCAGTCGGAGACGGACGCGATGCATGCGTTGGGCTATGTGCATGCGATGGAGCGGTTGTGGCAAATGGATTTGTTGCGCCGGGCCGGGGCGGGGGAGCTGTCTGCGCTGCTCGGACCAGACATGGTCGAGAACGACAAGTACCTCCGGACATTGGGCATGCGGGAAGCGGCCACCCGCACCGTGGATCAAATAGCCGGGCAAGCCAACCCGCACATCCTGGCCGCCATGACCGCCTACCTCGACGGCGTGAACACGTTCATCGAGGAAGGCGAATTGCCGCTGGAATACCGGTTGATCAACTCGAGGCCTGAGCCCTTTGACCTGCACGACATGTACTGCGCCACGGGCTTCATGGCGTACTCCTTCGCCATCCACTTGAAGACCGAGCCCATCTTGGACTGGATGCACCACCAATTGGATTCGGCGTTGGTGGCGGATTTGGCTTGGGGCCAAACGGGATTTCAGCACATCCCCAGGGATGTGGGGGCCAAGGACATTTCTGGGCTGGCCTCGGCCGTGCATGAATTGGACGAGGTGCGCCCTGTGCCCCAGTGGCTGGGAAGCAACGCTTGGGTGCTCAGCGGAGACATGACGGCGTCGGGAGAGGTGCTTTTCTGCAACGACGCCCACATGGCCTACGCGTCCCCCTCAGTGTGGTACGAAGCCCATGTGGTGACCCCAGATTTCGAGTATTACGGCAACCACATTGGAGGCATTCCTTTTCCGGTCATCGGGCACTCCCGCGACCACGCGTGGGGCACCACGATGTTCGTGAACGACGAAATTGACTTTTACAGGGAGACGTTGGAAGGCGACACCTACCTGCATGATGGGAAGTGGCTTCCCCTGGATCTGCGTTCCGAGACCATCGAGGTGGCCGGCGAGCCCGACGTTGTATTCGAGGTGCGTTCGACGCACCATGGGCCTCTGCTTGATGACGGCTTGGCGATGTGGTGGACCTTCACCCAGCATCCCGAAAACCGCATCCACGAGGCGTTCTACGGATTCTCTCGGCAGCCTGGCCTCGAGGCGTTCAAGGCCCACGCCGAGCTGATTCATGCGCCTGGCCTCAACATGATGTACGGCGACGCCGAGGGCGACATCGCATGGATTGCGTCGGCCAAGCTCCCGATCCGCACCAAGCACGTCAACACCAAGGTTGCGATCGACGGAAGCAACGCGGCCAACGACGTCCAAGGTTGGCACAGCTTTGAGGTGAACCCCAAGTCGATCAACCCAGAAAGCGGCTTCGTGTATTCTGCCAACAACGCCCCCCAGCCCCACGACAGCGTGGTCTACCCTGGGCATTACTACGCGGGCAACACCCGCGCCCAGGGCATCATGGACGCGCTCTCCGTGGAGAAGAACGACTGGACTGTGGCCGACGCCCAAGCTTTGCAATTGGACCACCACTCGCCCGTCTACCGGAAGAACGCCGCCAAAATGGTGGCCTTGGCCAAGCAGGTCGGGGCAGACGTGCCAGCGTTTATGGACGGGTGGGACGGCGGTCATTTGGCCTCAGACGTCGCGCCGACATTGTATTACCGCTGGATGTACCGCACCATCCAAGGGGCCATGTTCGACGAGTTTGAGCAAACGGCTGAGGACGGCGACGCCCAGGACAAATTTGAAACTTGGCACAAGACCATTGTCTCGGAAAACAGTTTCCCCTTGCTGTTGCAAAACGAGGACTCGGGGTGGTGGGACGACGTCCGCACAGACGGCGTGGAGACCGCCTCCGACGTCGTGGTGGCTGCTCTGGCCAAGGCCCAGGAGGACCTCGCCAAAGCATTGGGGGAGAACCCCGACCAATGGAGGTACGGGCGTTTGCACACCGTCGTGCATCGCCACGCCATGACGGACGCCCCGTTGGTGGGCAATTTCATGAACGTGGGTCCCTACGAATTGCCTGCGGCGAAGGACGCACTCAACAAGTACGAGTTCAAGCTGAAAGAAGAGGTCAACTACGACGTCTTCTCAGGGCCTTCCATGCGGATTGGCATCGACTTCGCCGAGGTTGGAAACGCCGAGAGCATCCTACCCACCGGTCAGTCGGGCAACGTGTTCAGCCCGCACTACGACGACCAGGCGGTCATGTACCACGCAGGCCAATTCCGGAAGCAGCGCATGGACCGCGACGACGTCGAGGCGCATGTTTCGGCCAAGGCCGTGCTCCGTCACCAGAACTGATGCCAGCGGCGGCGGTCACTCCGCGTGGCGGTCCAACATCAGGATCATGCTGGCGCACGTCGCCGCGCCGAGTTCGAGCTCCCGCTTGTGGACGTTTTCCCAGATGTCTTGGCTGCTGTGGTGCAAATCAAAGTAGCGTTGCCCGTCGGGCACCAACCCCATGAGGAGGGGGCGAGGCTCGAGGTTCTTCAAAGGGCCGATGTCCACGCCCGCGCCACCCCGCCCAAAGAAGTGGAGGTTGTACGGCTCCAGGGTCTCCGCCCAACCGCGCACCATGGCGACGCCATCGTCGGGTGCGTCCATCCGCACGCCGCGTGGCACAAAGCCTCCAGCGTCCGACTCCATGGCGGCGACATGCCGGAAGCCTGAGGCGTGTTCTTCGGCCGCCACGGCCGCGTAACGCTTGCCGCCTCGGTTCCCGTTCTCCTCGTTGATGAACAGCACGAACCGCAATGTCCTACGCGGGGTGTATCCAATGGCCTTCAAGGCGCGCAGAGCTTCCAGCGTGTGCACCACGCCGGATCCGTCGTCGTGTGCGCCTTCTCCGATGTCCCACGAGTCGAGGTGGCCGCCCAAGGTGATGATTTCATCGGGAAACTCCGATCCTCGCCATTCCCCAACCACGTTGCCTTGTTCCACCGTGCCCAGGTCTTCGCTGTTCAAGCGCATCTTGACTTGAACGGCGCCAGGAGCCTTGCGGTGGAGCCTTGCCAAGGAGGTTGCGTCGACCGTGGAGATGGCGGCAGCGGGCAGCTTGTCCACCCCTTCTTGGTAGCGCAGCGAGCCCGTATGGGGCAGGGTGTCCAAGGCATGGGTCAAGGAACGCACCAGCACCCCAATGGCGCCGGCTTCGCCGGCGGCGCTGGCGCCCCCACCACGTTGGTCGAATGCGCCTCCGTAAGCTGCACCCGTGTTGATGAGCAAGGGGTCCATGGGGCGGTTGAACAACACAATGTTTCCTCGGGCGTCCAAGGTGTCCAGGGCGTCTAAGTGACGGACCACCAGCAACGGCCCCTCAATCCATCCGTCGTGGGGCGTGGGAACAGACCCCCCGAGCGCAGTGATGTGGAGGTCCATGGCGGTGCCGTCTGCCGTGAGGGCTTGCGCCTCTGCCACGTCGCCGCGGGTCCATGCAGGCACCTCCACCGGCATGATGTAACTGGTGTCCACCCCGTAGCTGTTCATCCGTTGTTGCCCCCACACCATGGCGCGGTCGGCGCTCGGCGAACCGCTGAGCCGGTGCCCGATGTCTTTGCACAACACCCGCAAATTCTCGTGTGCTTCCCCGTGGGAGAGCACTTCGTTGAAGACTTGCCGAATGAGCAGGCTGTCGGAGGATGGGGAAGAGGTTTGGGCGGAGGCCTGGAATCCCGCTTCGATGGAGATCATCCCCAAGGTGAGGAATGCGATTTTCACAAGATGCATGATGCAAGGTAGAGGCCGCCTGCCGAACTTCGGGACATGAACATGTGGGACGAAAGATACAAGGCGCACGACACGGTTTATGGGCTCAAGCCCAACGTGTTTTGGGCCTCGATGATGGCGTTGCGGCCTGCCGGCAGTGTATGCCTTCCTTGCGACGGGGAAGGACGAAATGGGGTCTGGGCGGCGGAGCAGGGGTGGGACGTGCACGCCTTCGACCTGAGTGAGACGGGGGTGTCCAAAACCCAACAACTGGCCCGAGCTCGAGGCGTGGGGCTGTCCGTTCAGGTGGCAGATGCCATGACGGTGGAGCTCGACCGCATGTTTGACGTGGTGGGACTGGTGTTCGCACACATGCCCCCCGAGTTGCGCGCGACGTTCCATCGGCGCGCTTGGTCCTGGGTGAAGCCCGGCGGACATCTCGTGGTGGAAGGCTTCCACCGCGACCAATTGGGCCGGAATTCAGGCGGCCCAAAAATGCTGGAAATGTTGTTTCACGAACGCACGTTTGTCGAGGACTTGGTGGAGATCGAGGACGACGCGCGCCTGGTCTGGAATGCGCGTTGCGAGCAGATGCTCGACGAGGGTCCGTTCCATCAAGGACCCGCAGTGACGTGCCAAGTTGTACTTCAAAGACGCGCGTGATGGGCAGCTTTCAGCCAGGACACCGGGTCAAGTTTCTGAACGATGTGGGGTCGGCCACCGTGGTTCGCGTGGAGGGTGAGCAGGTGGTCGTCGAGGACGAAGACGGTTTCGAGCGCACCGTGGGTGTGCGGGAGTTGATGGCCGCACCCGACCCGGACCAGGAGGCGAAGAGCTACGGCGACAACGTCCCAGATTTGGCCAAGTTGTTGGTGCAAGAGGTGGGGGAGAAGCGCATGCGCAGCTTGCAGAAGGAATTTGAGGTGAAGTACCACAACTCAAAAGCCACAAACATGGTGCGGCGCGACGCCCACATGGAAGTGGACCTCCACATTCATGAATTGGTGGAGGACCAAAGCGGGCTGCCCGATCGGGCCAAGCTGGCCCTTCAAATGGAGCACTTCGACCGCATGATGGACATTGCGAAACGAGAGAAGCTCCGGCGCATTGTGTTCATCCACGGCGTGGGTCAAGGCGTCTTGCGTCACGAAATCTACACGAGTCTGGAGCAACACCATCCGGACTGTTCGCACCGCCCGGCGGATCCGCGGCGTTACGGGTCTGGGGCGACGGAAGTTTGGCTTGGTCAAGAGGCATGGCGCAAGCCGCAGTGAGGATTTGCGAGCTCAGCGGTTGCGGCGGCGACGACTCAAGCTGGGGTCCCGGTACTCCCGGTTTTGGCCGTCTTCAGGGTTGGCCACCGCGATGTTTTTTTGGAAGTGCCAGCGGCCATTTTTCCAGGTCAGAGCGTTGTAGCTGAGTGTGGGGCCGTAAAACGCAGGTTGACCTTGAAAGGCTGGGTCCTGAGGCGCCAAATCGTCCATGATGATGCGCAACGGCTCCCGCTCAATCCGGAGCACGGCCTGAACCGCGTCGGCGTAGGCCATCATGTGGCGCTTTCTCAACCCTTCCGCCAACTCAAAGCGTGGCGACCCAAATCGTACCCGTCCGTTTCGGAGGTCGACGGTCTCCACCCATTTGCGGTTGGTCAACCCGTCGGCACCGTCCCACGCGAGCAGCGTGTACACCGGCGAGTTCTTGTCCAAGGTCATCACCCCGTCGTAGTACAAGCCGCCCTGCCAACGGTCGTGGCGGTGCATGCGGTTGTTGTCCAAGAGGTCGACTTCGAGATCGTGGGACAAAGCCGTCCAGGTGTACCCAAGCTCCGATTCAGGGGCGGCCTGGGCGACCCACCCACCATATCGTTGGGTGCGGTCGTCCAATTCCACGTTCCAGGTGTAGACCACCAAGCGGTCGGGGCCCTCGCCGAGGTCGACCACGGCTTCGTTCCACAACGTCCAATCCACGTCCATGAGCTGCCCGGCTTCGGCCGCTTCAACCCACAACATTTGGAGCTGGCTGTGCAAGGCCAAGCGGTCGTCTTGGTGTTGGGCTTGACGGAGGGAGGCGTGGGCCGCCTGCACCCGGGCCAATTCCATGGTTTGGGATTGGGAGAGCAAGGGAAGGGTCAGCACACAGGCGGTGGCCAACAGGGCACGTAAGGTCATGCTGCAAGAACGCAACATCTCGTGTTTTCTTACAAGTGCATGAAGGCCTTCTTGGCCAACAAGAGATCTTCGCTTTCTTCGTGGTCGGGGTCGTCGACGCAGCAGTCGACAGGGCAAACAGCAGCGCATTGCGGCTCGTCGTGGAAGCCCACGCATTCGGTGCACTTCTCGGTGACGATGTAGTAGAGGTCTGGGTTGCCCGACTCATGTTCTTCGTCGGCGTTTACCGCACCCGCCGACGGGTGATCTCCTGATCCAGAAAAACCCGTGCCCTCGCTGTATTTCCAAGTGGCGCCTCCTTCGTAGATGGCGTTGTTGGGACATTCGGGCTCACATGCACCGCAGTTGATGCATTCGTCTGTAATCATGATGGCCATGGCAAGTACCTTTGGGTGTCAAATGTACGATGTCAACAAACTCTTCTCAGGTCTTGTTCAACTCGGCGAATGGCTTCGTGAGGAGGCTGCCAGCGACGACCAAACCCTGCGTTCGGCAGAGGCCCAAAACGGGTGGTTCACCTCCGAGAGCGTCGCCCAAGCCTGTCAGGCCCACGGCGAGGCCCTGCGTGCCGAAGAACTCACGCGTTGGCGTGACATGTACGTTTGGTCCGACGGCCCGACGGGGTTGTCCGTGGGTTTGATCATGGCAGGCAACTTGCCCATGGTGGGGTGGCACGACCTCATGTGTGCGGTGTTGGCGGGCCACGAAGTGCACGTCAAGTTGTCGAAGCACGACGCGGTGCTGCCGCGCTGGGCCTTCCAGCAATGGTGCGCGTTTTGTCCAGAGTTGGAGGCGCGGGTCACTTTCCACGACGGGATGATGAAGGGCATGGATGCGGTCGTCGCCACTGGAGGCCCAAATGCAGGCCGATACTTCAAGTCTTACTTCGGCCACTTGCCCCACCTCTTCCGAGGCCAACGCACCTCCGTTGCTGTGCTCGATGGTGAGGAGGGTGAGGCGGAGTTGAAGGCGCTGGGCCAAGATGTGTTTGCCCATTTTGGGATGGGCTGCCGCAGCGTGACCAAACTTTGGATCCCTTCCGACTTCAACCTCGACCGCTGTTTCGCGGCGTGGATGGATTGGGGGCATTTGGCCCAGCACGGCAAATACGCCAACAACTACGACTACCACAAAGCAGTTTGGCTGCTGAACCGAGAGGACCTCATCGAGAACGGATTTGTGCTGGTGAAAGAAGAACGGGATGGCCTCGTTTCGCCCATCGGCACATTGTACTTGGAGCGCTACGACGGGCTTCATGAGGTGCGGGCCCAACTCGACTCCCGCTCCGACGAGCTTCAGGTGGTTACGGTTCGGCCAGACGGGGAGGCATGGGAGACGCTGTCGTCAAGCGAATCTTTGCGTGTGGTGCCGTGCGGCGCCAACCAGAACCCCAAGCTCGACGACTACGCAGATGGCGTCGACACCATCCAATTTTTGTTGTCCCTCACAGGGGGAGGGGGGATGGCGTAATTTTGCCCCATGATTCGACCAATCCAAACCGGCTGGGGCGTCCTGGCGACCGTGGTGTTGTCCGCCACGCTGTGGAATGCGTGCAGCACGGAGGTGGATTTGACCGCCCCTTACGACAGCATTCCCGTGGTTTACGGGTTGTTGGAATTGGAGTCGGACACGCAGTGGGTGAAAATCAACCGGACGTGGCTAGGGGAGGGCAACCAGCTTGTGGCCGCCCAAATCGCAGACAGCTCTGAATACCCCGCCGGGAGTGTGGCGGCCCGCATCGTTGAACTCATCCCCTCTGGCACAGGCGAGATCGTGGGCAACGAGCTGGCTACAGGCCGGGAGTGGACGCTCCGCGACACGGTCCTTGAGAACAAGAGCACGGAGGGCGTCTTCTTTGGGCCGAGCCAGCGCGTGTACTTCACCCCCACGATGCACGAGGGGCTGCGGGACGACATGCTGTATCGGTTGGAAGCGACGTTGCCCGACGGCAGCAACCTCCAAGCGACCACCTCCATGGTGGAGAGTTCTGTCGGAAGCATCAACCGCCCGCCACCCAACCTGTCTTCTTACAAGATGGGGTTTGCGTCCGTCAACCCGGACGGAACGGCCACGTACCCGGACTTCCCGTTCCAGTGGTCCACCTCGCCGGGGGCCAGCCGCTACGACGGCTCCTTGGCGGTGCATTTTGAAGAGCGCTACTACGCCGACGACGCATTGACGTTCCTGGACAGCACCCGGGAACGCACGTTGTACTTGGCGTTGGGCACCCGCAAAATCAGCAACCCCGCCAACCTCCAAACGATCGACGAGCCGTTCGAGTGCGAGCGTCTGTTCACGGAGTTGGCCTCGCGCCTTGAAGCCAACCCGCGCATCCGCCGCGTGCTTGGACGCTACGACGCGAACAGCCAAATGGAGCGCGCCTTCGACTTTGAGTTGCAAGTGGCCAACCAGGACTTGGCGATTTATCTCGACGTAAATGAGTCGACCAACAGCATCGTCCAGGACCGTCCCTTGTGGACCAACATCCAGGGCGGAATCGGCCTCTGGGCTTCGCGCACAAAGCTCGGGGTCTTCGGCTTGGGTTACACCAAGCAAACCATCCAGCATCTCCAAGTGGGCGACGTCACAGCGGCGTTGAACTTTTGTTCTCCAAGCCCACTGAGCGAGTACACCTGCGACTGACGCAATGCCCAACGCGGTGTGGACATGTTGGTGTCAGCCGGGTTGAAATGGGGGCATGAGAGGTGCATCTTGCTTTCGTGGAGCATGCACTGACATTCAGCAGCGAACGAGCCAAGTACGCCTGGGCCGGAGGGATGTGCACGGTGGACCATGCGCCGCGCCACATCCTGGATGAATCCACCGCCCGCAGAATCGAGGAAGAACGTCAAAGGGAATGCCCCGCCCATGAAGGAACCGTGCTTCACCTCGTGCCCAAGGACATTGACATGTTCGACCAAGAGGTCTTGTCGTTTTGGATGACGCCAGAAGCCAGCACCAACGTGGTGGCCCGCGCTGTGGTGGTGCCTTCAGGGTTGACGGCGTTGCGGCACCACATTCGGTGGGTCTTTTTTTCCAGCGACATCCCGTTTCGGGTGTTTCGCAATCCGCAGGTGGCCAAAGGCTGGCTCATCGATTGCTGGCTCCAGCACCAAGAGGATCTTGGGCTGGTGGACACTTATGAAGGCGTGGAGCCTTCCTCCTTGGGCTGATTGCCGTCCGACTTGGGTTTCTGCCACGGCCAAATCCAGCTGAACGACCTGTGCCAGCGAATGCCCACACCTTGGGTCGATTGGCTCCCGATTTGGCCTTGAGTTGTCCTGTTTTCAGAGAACCCCACCAACTGCAGGCCCTTGTCCGGGTTGAGTTCGTACATGACGCGCACCTCCTGAAGGTTGGCACCCCCCAGGCTTTCCAGGGTCGGGTTGGATCCCATTTCACCTTCGACGTGCAACCGGTTGTCCAAAAAGGCCGCCTTCATGGCCAGCTGCAAGGCGTCCTGCTGGCTTTCTTCTTCCGTCAACAGCGCGCCCGCTGCGTCGTACGACAACCCAATCTCCACGTCGTCGTTCAAGTTGCTCAGCCACCGAGACACCTGGGACGTCAACATGTCAACGCTGTTGGATTGAAGCCCTTCGGTGCCCAAGCTCAAGCTGTTGAATTGGTTGGGCAAGAACTCCTGAAGACTCAGAAGCGCAATGGCTTGGGCGGTGCGCTCGGCGTCGTCGACCAACACGCTGGCCATGGCGGATTGCACGACGTTTTCTGCATCCGGAGCGCCGAGCGCGAAGTCGATGTCGGGCTGGAGCATGTCCCCGTCCAGAAGCAACGACACCTGGACGTGTTCCATGCGACGTCCTTGCCCGTTGATTTCGCCGACGAGCGGGGTGACATTGGCCCGGAGGGTGTGCAGGGCTTCAACGTCGATTTGTCCCGCGTAGGGGTCACCGTCCCAAGTGAGCCTTCCGCCTGGCTGAAGCGCGAAGTCCTTGGACAAAAAGGGCCCCAACACGAATTCGCAATCGCCTTCCACAATCTCCAAGCCGCCCGCCAGGGTCAAACGTTCCCAGTCTTCCAACACCAAGGACAAGCCGCCCTGCGTCCGACCGCCCATTTTCACGCTGTTGTCCCGGTCTGTGACCAACGTCGCTTTCGCCGCCGGATCGATGTCCAGGTCCAACGACAACGTGACGCCTTGAGCGGGGCCTTGGGATTCCGTCGCCGGGATGGAATCCGCCGCGGCGGGGTCGACGAACGTCACTAGGTCTTCCCAACGCGCCTCACCCTCCGAAACCAGAGAGATTTGGCAATCGGAGTCCCCAAGAATGCGGGCGTCGCCCGAAACCGTGAATTGGTCGTTCCAAAAAAACATGGACGCCTCGCCGTCCGCGTCCAACACCCCCGAGAATGGCAGGTCGACGTCCTTGGGCAAATCCAGGATGCGCATCGGCCCAGACATGTCGAAGGCATGGACGTCGACGTTGAGGTCGCGAAACGCCTCATGATACAACGCGGCGGTCCATGTGGCGTCATTTCCCAGGGCATCACGCACTCGGGCCTGGTCCACCAGCCACGCGTCCGGCAGGATGCGCAAAGGGCCGTCCACCTCAAACGAGGTGCCCATGTTGGGCACCGTCAGCCGCACGGAGTCCAAAGCCAGGGCGCCTTGCAGTGAAGGCCTGGAGATCGAGCCTCCCACGCCCATTTGGCCAGACACACGTCCATCGAACGACAACCATGTCTCTGGCACCCACGCTTGTCCCCACGTTGCAGGGGCACCGTTCAAAGAAAGGCGGGCACGAAGCTGCTCAGGATGGAGGAGCGAGGTGTTGCCACGGGCATCGAGCAGCGCCGCATGGGTGCTGTCTGAGCCCCGAAGGGACCACGTGACGGTCTGGTCGGCCCATGTGGCCGCCACCTCCGCTTTGGCAAGGTCGACGCTGTTCCAACGTGCCCGATCGAGGTTCAAGTCCAGCGCAAGTGTTCCTTCCGACCATTGCGCCTGGCATGACAGGGCCTCGGCCTGAAGTCCGAGCGACGCTTCAAGCAACTGCAGGGCGTCCGTCCCTGCTGAGCTCTGGAAGGCCGCATGGTCTGATCCAGGAACCACAGCGACCTCTCCCAGCTCCCCCACCAAGTTCACCTGGGACGGCCACAAGCGCTGCGAAGAGGCGGTCCATGCCACGGGGCCGGTCAGGGAGAGGGCGGGAGAATTTGGATTCAGGTCAGGCCATGTCCATGCGGCTTCATTCAGCTGCATGTCCCACTCTTGGCCTTCATGTGAGGCTTTCAGCGACGTGTTCCACGTGCCTATTGCAACGTGCGCGCCTTCCACATTCAGGACCCAGTCAGCCCCGGCTTTCAGTACGGCCTGAAGGGAATTAGAAGGGCTCTGACCGTGCACATCCACGCGCCAATCTTCCGGACGCCCCAGCGCTTCCAACATCCAGCCCCCCTTGGACTCGCCATTCCAACGCACCGAATCACTTTGAATTGCCGCGTGCATGTGTTGCGGGTTGGATTTCACGTCCCAGGTGACGCGCGCAGAGGCTTCTTCGCCAAGCCAAGCCCAACAAGGGCTTTCTGGTGTGAGCCTCCCTGATCCCTGCAAGGTGGGCCAGGTGGTTTGACTCCGTGTGGCAACGCTTTGCCACCAAGACCTCCAGTCCACTTGGGCGACGTCGGTGGTCAAAGCGGCCTGTGTGTGGGACGCGCGGATGTCCAACGTCAATTCACCCTGGTCGGGTGCGAAGCCTGCCCGCGCATCCAGGCGACGCATCCCTTCCCCGAGGTTCGCCTTGAGTTGATACGCCGGCGTGTCGTTTTGGGACCATGTGACCCTGCCACGCACGGGGGCGTCAGTGGGCCATGTGGGGTCCAACTGAAAGGTCGTTTCTCCTTCGCCAGCTTTCCCCCACAATCGCCAAGGGTGCATCGCCCCAGGCTGGGCGAGTTCCCAATCCAAGACGTTGTCCCAGGAGAGTGCCGCCGTCAGTGATTCCTGGGGACCTTGCACGAAGCGCCCCAGCGTGGAAATCGACGCTTGGAGTTCGAGATGCATCGAAGGCCAGAACACGTGTCCTTTGCCTGTGGTCGCCAGCGCGGGGAGGGCATCGGCAAACCATGTGAACGTCGAATCTTGACCCTCGATCTTCAAGGCGCACGCGTCGACACCTGCCACGTCTTTCCATACGGAGGGGAGTTGGTCCGCACGGGCTTGCGCAGACCAAGCTGAGAAATTGCCTCCCGCTTCCAAAGTCAATCCACAAGGTCCTTGTCCTGCAAGCTCCCAGGAATCAGGGGTCATCCTCCACGTCAACGAGGATGGCGGCGAATCAACCCCATTCCAGCAAGGTTCCAGACCACCCAGGCCGGCGAATTGCAACAGCCAAGGAGGGACCTGCTGCCAATTGATTTGGGCTTGGCCGTGGGTTCCGCGAAGGGGCCATCCCAACGAACCGCTGAATTGAATCCCTGGCAACAGCAACGCGTCGCTGGCCACCCGCCAACCTTCCAAGTCGTCCTGGACAGACAATGAAGATGGCCCCAACACCAGAGCCTGAGGAAGGGCTGGCGAGTTCCATTGACATGTGTCCCAACTCAATCGGTCCACCTGACGGTGGTGAGGTTGCAGGGTCATTCCCAAGGCCATCCCGTTGTCCCACGACACCGTGTCTTCAGCGGTGGCGACATGAAGGTGATTCCACCGCAGTTCGTCCACGCCCACATCGAACGAGAGGTCAGCTTGTGGTTCTGCGGGCGCTGGAACATCTGCAAAGTACAAGGCACTGTCCAAGTCGAGTTGATCAACATGCAACCTGCCTGACCTCCATGCGACGCCTGAAGCGTCCAGCTCGCGGACCCGGACGTTCCACCCCATCGAGGTGTCGGTCAGGTGGAGCCCATGGATGCGAAGGGCAAAGGGGAACAGTGAGGTCTCCATGCTGTTCACCGTCATGTGCAAATGCTGAGGGACTGCCCAAGAAACCGTCCACGGGAGCCAAATGTCTCGCCCCGCCACCATACCGAACAGAACACCTGCAACCCCGACAACCATCCATGCTGCGCGGCGCCGGCGTGGCTTCGTGGGGGTGTGATGTGAGTTGGGCTGTTCCATGGGGAGGCTGGGCATGTCGAAGATAGCTTCTGCAGAAACCGCGCCGTAATTTTGAACCCGTCATGACACATGCGAACGAACCTTTGATTCTGGGCATCGAGTCTTCTTGCGACGACACGTCGGCAGCAGTGATTCGTGGGCCGCAGGTGCTCAGCAATGTCGTGGCCAATCAAGCGCTCCACTCGGAAGTTGGGGGCGTCGTGCCAGAATGGGCATCGAGGGCGCACCTCGAGAAAATCCATCCTGTGGTGCAAGCCGCGTTGGACAAGGCCGTGGTGAAAGCCCATGAATTGGATGCGGTGGCGTACACCTTGGGTCCAGGCCTTCAAGGCTCACTCCACGTGGGAACGTCGTTCGCCAAGGCGTTCGCTTGGGCGCTGGGCGTGCCGTCGATTCCTGTGCACCACATGCGGGCCCACGTGCTGGCTCACGTGTTGGAGCCAGAGCCCTCGCCAGCCTACCCGTTTCTATGCTTGACGGTGAGTGGCGGACACACCCAATTGGTGAAAGTCAACGCCCCAGGGGACATGGAGGTGTTGGGCCAAACCCTTGATGACGCCGCAGGTGAAGCCTTCGACAAGGTGGCCAAATTGATGGGCTTGCCCTATCCCGGCGGCCCCATCGTCGATCGCCTTGCCCAAAAAGGGGACCCCGAGGCCTTTGCCTTTTCGCGCCCCCGTATGGAAGGGTTCAATTGGAGCTTCAGCGGATTGAAAACCCAGGTGCTTCATTTTTTGAAGCGAGAGCAGGCGGCTGACCCCACGTTTGTGGAGCGCCGCAAAGCGGACATCTGCGCCTCAGTCCAGGCCGCCATCCTGGACATGTTGTGTGCCCCTTTGATGGACGCAGTGATCCAGTTGGGCATCCAAGAGGTGGCCATCGCCGGTGGGGTCAGTGCCAATTCAGGCCTGCGGGTCAGGCTCGCCGGGCTTGCGGAAACCCATGGGTGGAACGTGTACGTGCCGCCATTTGCCTATTGCACCGACAACGCCGCCATGGTTGCGGCTGTGGGGTGGCTTGATTTCAGGGATGGGCTTCAAGGAAGTCTTGGCGCTGCGCCGTCGCCGCGCCTGCCGCAGTTGCGCTCTTTGGCAGCGTCAGAGGAAGTGTGATGCGCGCCACCGTCGACCACGGGGAAGCCGCCGCCCCCAAATGTACATCGGCGTTTTCAGCCACCGTTTGGACCTTCTCGCGAACGAGTTGAAGACCTTCTGAAGCTCCGTCGTCTGTGCCAGCGCCGAGGCCCACGCCGTTGTCCAGCAGCGTCAAGACCACCCACCCTTGCGTTCCTTCCATGGGGGTGGCCTCGAGTCGAACTTGAGGCGCCTCCACGCTGCCGTCAAATCCGTGCCACAAGGCGTTTTCCAAAGCCGGTTGAAGCAGCAAGGCAGGAATTTGTGCACATGCTGGGATGGCGGGATGCATGCAGTTCGTGAACGTGACGGCCCGGCCTAGGCGTGTGGATTCGAGGACGACACAGGCCTCCAGGGTTTCCAGCTCGTCCTGGAGGGAATGGACAGGAGACTCTTGGACATTCCAGTGCTTGTGCCAAAGGCCTTTGAACGCCACATACGTGTGAAGCGCCTCTTTCCATCTCCCTTCTGCCGCCAACCAATGCACCGAGGTCAAGGCGTTGAACATGAAGTGCGGGCTGAGGTGAAGGTGGAGCCTCTTGCGTTCCGCATCCTGTCGGCGTGCCTTGACGTGGTGGTGTTGCGCGGCCAGATGCGATTGCATGTGCAAGAGCTGGTGCCGTTCCAACCATTCTGGCACAGAAGCCGAGGAAATGGTGGGGGACGCACGGCTCCGCCGCCGCTCGAGCACCCAACGCATCAGCGCCCAGCCTGCCGCAAAGGAGAAAACCACAACCATGCCGTCCAGCATGCCTTGGAAGGTAGGGGGAAGGACGCAAGTGCGAAACTTTTGAAGCGGCTCAGTTTGTGAACGTCGCCCCAGGATGGACAAATGTCAGTTGTCGTTGAAGGCGTGGCGCAAGGCCGTTTTCAGGTTGCGCGTGTACTCCTCCTCCAACCAATTCTTGTAATTGGTGGTCGCCTTGGCAATGCACTTGGCGTACTGCTTCACTCGGAACTTGATGTCGTCGGCGAGCAAATCCACAAGCTCTGCGGCGTCCCAGTAGTCCTCTGACGCGTGTTGGATCATGGCCATGTGCTGGTCGATGCTGCGCTTGATGGCCTCTTTGGGGCGAAGGGCTTGACGCGTCACTTCCACGTAGGCTTCGGCCATGTCGAAGGTCGTGATGGGGCCGCCCTTGAATTTTACGGCGAGTTCCTCGGGCATTTGGTACACGAACTCCTCTTCGATTTCTTCGTCCGAGTAGAGCCCATCGATGTAGGACTGGGGCGATTTGAAGATGTCGTGCCAGTTGATGTGGGCATCCCACAAGCCAAAACGGCGAGCGTTGTTCCCCAAATCAATTACCGTGAAATTCTTTTTGTTTTTCAGAACCCGAGAACCTCGGCCGATCATTTGGTGATAAAGGGTGAGGGATTTGGTCGCCCGGTTCAGGATGATGGTCTCCACGGTGGGTTCATCAAACCCCGTGGTCAGAATGGACACCGAAGACAAGACCGCGTCCGGGGTCTTGTGGAACCATTCCAGAATGTCCTGACGCTCCTTCTCGCTGTGCGTGTTGTCGAGGTGCATGCACGGATAGCCCTCTTCCTCGAACATCGCTTGCACCTGCTTGGAGGTGTTGATGCCATTGTTGAAGATGAGCGTTTTGGTGCCCTTGGCCTTTTCCTCGTAAGCGTAGAGCAGCTTCTCTTGCATCAGGAAATTGCCGTACAAGCGCTCCGAGGAGCTGACGGTGTAATCTCCATTGATGCCCACTTTCAGCGCGCGCAGATTCACGTCGTAGCTGTACGTCTTTGCCCTCGCCAAGAAGCCGTCTTCAACCAGGTTGCCGATGGATTCGCCCACGATCAACTCGGCGTAGTTGTCGTGCAAAGGCAATTTGATGTTGCTCGACAACGGCGTGGCCGTGACGCCCAGCAACACTTGCTTGCTGAAGTGCTTGAAGAGCTTGCGAAAGCTGTTGTAATGGGCTTCGTCGACCACCACAAGCCCCAAATCTTCGAACCCAATCCGCTCGTCGTTGAGGCGGTTGTTCAACGTTTCCACCATGGCCACAAAGCACCAGTGGTCGCCGCTGTCGTCGAGTTCCTTGACCTTGCTGTTGATGATTTTGTTGGGCACCCCGATTTCGGTCAGCATCGCCGAGGTTTGGCCCAACAATTCGATGCGGTGGGTCAAGATGAGTACGCGCTTGCCCGTCTCCAAGATGTACCTCTTGGCGAGTTCCGAGAAGATGACCGTCTTGCCGCCTCCTGTGGGAAGCTGGTAGAGCAGGTTGTATCCTTCCGGGAATTTTTGGAGGCGCGACAGGATGTTGTTGATCGCCTGGACTTGATACCCATAAAGCTCCTTGCCTTTTTTGTCCCGCATGCGGTTCGCAATCTTGGGGTCAATTGGAAGGGCTTCTTGTGAGGTCATTTTCAAGTGGGAAAGCGCAAAAATACCCCCTAGATTGTCCCATTGAAAGTGCCTGCTCGAAAAGTCCAGGAACTTTTTCCACACCCATGCCTGATTCGTCAAAATCCAGCGTCCGTTCATGGCCGGTCATGCCCGAAGCATGGCAAGCACATTGGCCGACGTGGTGCGTTTCCCCAGAGCGTGCGAAGGGCCTAGAGCGGGAATTGATCCATGCCGTGCAGGAGGCATCCAAAAGGCATCGCCTTTGTCCCGAACTCCCCGAACTCTGGCGCGCCTTGCACTTGACGCCTCCCCACGAGGTTCGTGTGGTGGTCCTCGGTCAAGACCCGTACCACGGCCCACGCCAAGCCCATGGTTTGGCGTTCAGTGTGAAAGATCCTTTGCTGCCATGGCCGCCCTCGCTGAGAAACATGTTCAAAGAACGCAGCGAAGACCTGGGCTTGCCTGCGGACCGTCCTGCAGATCTCTCGGATTGGGCAGGGCAAGGGGTGTTGCTCCTCAACTCCGCGTTGACGACCGAAGCTGGGGCGGCTGGGAAACACCAAAACCTGGGGTGGGAG
>MDTB01200946.1_pt1 | contig 27056 bp, 29 predicted proteins | sample 811161 | NCBI WGS metagenome assembly MDTB01 (sample SAMN05326650, study PRJNA326480) | marine metagenome | isolation source: seawater | place: Mediterranean Sea | collected 2009 | reverse complement strand
ATCTTTATATTATTATACAATGCAAAACAATAGAAATCTGGAAAACGATCTTCATCGTATTTTATCCAATTATTTATCCGAAACTGCCGAAACTGCAAACATTTATAATAATAACAACACATACACTCGTACGAATATTCCAAGAACACGCGCTCGTAACAACTTTAATACTCCCTTCGTACAAAGAAACACTTCCGTCATCCTTCAAACACTACTCGACAACCTACAAAATAACATGTCTGATTACCATGAAAATGTTTCTTCCTACTTAAATATTTTAAATACAATCATTTCCAACGACGCTTTGTTATTCTCTCAAAATAGTAACGAACCACACAACTTATTCTCAAGACAAACCCCCGCACCTAACCTTCTCCCAAGACAAAACCAATCTGGTATCTTCTCAAGAAACCCTCCCTCTGCACAACATGAAACAGCTACAAATACGCCCCCCAACAACCAGTTTGAAAATTTATTCGCTTATGGAATTAGTCTTATTCCTAATAATTTATCTTTTCAAAACGTTGTTGTTCGTGCCACCCAAGAACAAATAAATAATGCCACCGAAACATTAGAGTACACATCTTCTTTAGATCTAATTAATAATAGTTGTCCAATTAGTTTAGAAAGGTTTGATGAAGGCGAAGAAATCATTAAAATTATTCATTGCGGACACTGTTTTCAATCATCCTCTTTTAATAATTGGTTTTCCAATAACACCAGATGCCCCGTTTGTAGATATGATATTAGAGAATACGATACAAATTCTAACACGGATGCTTCTAATAATTCAGAACCAATGCACAACAATGAAACCCCGTATTCCCCCATTCATCACAATGGCAACCTACCCACATTTGATGATAATTCTATCAATAATATTTTGTCGGATTCAGATTTTAATACAGTTTCTAATAATATTTCCAATAATATGACAACATACTTTGATTCCTCTAATAATCTTGCTTTACGTCTTGAAATACCACTCACATTTACACGTTCATTTGATAATTCCAACAATCTTTACAATTAAAATATTATTAACACTATATAGTATATGAAATCCGTATTTTTTTTGATATTCATAATACAAACTGTTTTCCCCTTTTTCCACAATTTCCCGAAATTACCGAAATCAACGTTTTTACATATGAAATTTGATCAAAATATGGATTATCCTTATTCAAAAGAATATTATGAATTTTATCAAAAATACAAAAATCCACCCAAAGGCCTACAATCTAACTTTGTAAATTATAAACACTTTGCAGAAAAAAAACAAAAAAATTATATTATCTTTGAAAAAAATGTACAACTCATTTTAGAAACAAATAACCTTCTTCAAAACAACAATAATTCTTTCTCCGTTGGACTTAATTATTACTCTGACGAAGTTGATATGGATTCATCATTACCCAGCGATTTAAATAATAATATTGATGAATTTAACTCCTATAGTAAACTGGAGTTTTCAAACTATTTCAAATTCTTTAAAAACCCTTATCATTACTTTCATAATTCCTTTTTAAATACTACATTTTCTTGGAATGATACTGATTATTTAAGTCCCGTTAAAAATCAAGGACAATGTGGATCGTGTTGGGCCTTTTCTACTACCTCTGTCGTAGAAAGTTTCATGAGAATACATAATTTATCAGTTGACCGACTTTCCGAACAACAACTTGTTGATTGCTCCACTGAAAATTACGGCTGCCAAGGCGGATTTATGCACACCGCCCTTGACTTTATTATTGAAAACAAAGGACTTCTGAGTAACTCCCAATATAAATACAAAGCTACTGACCAACCTTGTTCTAATATTACCAAAACCATACCAAACGTTTTCGGTTCCAACATTACAGATTACGAATTTGTCATTCCCGGATCCATATTTGATTTAAAAAATAGTGTTATACAAACCCCCGTATCCATCGCGATTGATGCAAACAATGTTTACTTTCGTTTTTATAAAGAAGGCGTCATTGATGTACCTTATAATGTATCCAAAACCATCAATCATGCCGTTACCCTTGTTGGTTTTGACTATGATGAAAACGGAATGTATTGGATCATTCAAAACTCATGGGGAACTCAATGGGGAGAGCATGGATACTGTAAAGTACGCGCATACCACGGAGAAGGCGTACTATTATGTCAAAAATATGGCGTCTTCCCCATCTTATGATTTTATAAAGAAACTCGTAATTTGTTGTATTTTATGTTTTTCATTGTAAATCTTATTTAATGTCTTTTCAAATAATAATGTTTTCACTTTTGCCGCACAATACTTTTCTTTCTTTTTCATAAACACTTCCATATCCTGATTCTCATTCTCCAATTTAATCATTTCCTTTTTATACGTCTTTATTGCACTCTTCTTATTTTGCATCATCCATAAATCTTCTAAACACAAACCAAATAACTGCTGAATCGGTTTCATTAATTGATTTGTGATATAATGTGTATAATCAATCTTCAATTGATTGTTGATTATATATTCTGGGGTTTCTATCTTTTCACCCATCAACGCTTTTGGTTTATCATTCACAATAAATACAAATTTCATTCTATCTCCCGGTTTCGGTTTATTTCCTGGATCTCGTTGACCTATTCTGTCCGCCAACACTTTATGTCCTATTTGATTCGGATTCTTATAATAACCTCGTAATGCCTTTGTTATTTCTAATTTATCCATATTTACATTTCCTTCCGTCAAATTCTTCAGTGATTGTTCCAAATAATTCACTGCATTCTCTATATTGTTTTCTTTCATCAAAATATTCAATATTCCACCATACACATCCTTTAAATAATCACACGAATCGCGTCTTTTCAATGATAACCCCATAAATTTTAAATATCCTTTGTTTGGATCCTCTTCATACAACATTCCCACATACCTCTTCTTTGATAACAAAATAAATGGCATCAATGTCTTCTCATACTCTAAACACATCGGCGCTTTTAACCATTTTGTGCACAATTCAGCCGCATCTTGTGCAATCTCTATTGTTGTCTCCAGCGCTTTTTGTCCTGTTATCTTTTCACCTGTATTCGCATCCTCCAGATTAAATGTAAAGAACACACTGTCTGTATCTCCATACACGTACTCTGCACGCGTTCTTACCTTTCCATTTGCTGAATCATATTCCATATTACCATACACTTCCTCCACTATCCTTTTCGCATACACAATCATCATTCTACCCGTAGCTGTTGTACATGCAGCTACATCCTTTTCGTAAAATGTTGATGTTCTTGAACCACACTGTCCATATAACGAATTCGCAGTCACTTTATAACCTAATTGTCTTTTATCCAATATATTTTGCATAAATGGATCTTTTTCCGATTTAATCATTTTACGTGTGTCTTTTCTTGCTTTCAACAATTCCTCCAAGATTGAAGGCATAATACCTTTCTTGTTTTCTGGAAATTGAGCCCATCTACATATCATTTTTCCTACTTTCGTCTTTTCTGCACGAGAAGTCGCCGATTTACGTATATATTTATACGTATCAAACTCAATATCAATATACGTATAATCCTTTAAATTATCATATACAAAATTACCGTGTTCATCCTTTTCTCCATGAATTTTGATTAGATTTCCTTCTAAATCGTATTCTTTTGACCACACTTTACTATCGTGCGAATAGTTTTGACTAATCATAGACGACGGATATAATGAAGAATAATCTACACAAGCCACTGGATTATCCATATACATCTTACATTTCGGCGGAAGAACAATTGCACCTTCATAGCCTTCCGCGTCTCTCGGTTTTTCAATATCCGGCATCAACGTATTTTTCATCATGCATTTTTTAGCTACAAAACTCGTTAATTTAATTCCTTGACCACGAAATACCAGAAAACTAATTGGAACACTACAGATTTTTGACATCTCCACAAACCCCGTGAACACATCTATTTTATTCATTAAATGATGCACCAAGTTACAATCCTGAATACAGTATTTCGCAACAATGGCTCTGTCTTTGGCATCACCATTTGTTAAACGAAAAATATCCTGCGGAGACACATCATCCTTTGCCATACCCCACTTGATTGACTTTTCATCTTCAATATGATGTTCGCCTTTTATTATTATCACGTTGTACGTCTTATCGCCGTCTACTTTATCAAACTCAATATCACAGACTTGGAATTTCATGCCATTCTTATAATAATCCGACGTAAATCCTATTATTTCTATATGAATGAAATCATTCACATGTAAACCCATTAGATTTTTACTATACAATTCAGTCACCTTTCCAAATCTTTCATCATCTCTTATTTTAATCTTTTTTACACTATCCGATATATATTGACCTGCCACATCATCCAATTTATAACTTGATAAATTAAAATCTCTTCTGAAATAAGCATACATATCTATTTGTAGCCTTCCCGACATCTTTGCATACCGCAAATCATATTCACCGCTTGCCAATACTATTTTTGTATGTTCCAAATTGTAATTTCCGTCTTTGTCTTGTTTTGCACACATTTCACCTAACTTCCTTGACAATTTCAAAAACTCGTCATTACAGTAATTCTCCTGTGCTCTGCGAAACATAAACTCATAATCAAAACCAAATATATTATATCCGATAATTATATCCGGATCTTCCTTTTGAATCAATTCTGTCCATTTTACCAACAAATCTTTTTCATTATCTACACTTTCTATTTCTACACCGTCCACTTGTTCACAACTACCAACAACCAAGCAATTATTCAAATACGGTTCATTACTACCATATTTCATAAACGTAGATCCAATAAAAGTCACTTCGTCTCCTTTCAATCTTGGAAAGGACGTAGTCAACACTTCATCCAGTATTTTTATTTTCTCATCTCTTGTATACTTATCATCAAATAAAATGTCTATCATTTTTGTAGTCTTTTTAAATTTCGGCTTTTTCTCTTTGTAAACCTTATACGATGTTTCTTCGCAGTCGTTGTTCGGCTCCTGATCTTCATCTGCCTCCGTATGTAAGTAATTTTGTTTATTTTGCATTTCATCAAATAAAGTGTCTATCATGATTAAATCACTATTATTTTCTGATTCCTCTTTTTTAAATCGTTCCAAACTTTTGGATATCAAATTAAAAGACAATCTTTGTACTTTCTCTTTACTTGGATGCACCTTTGCATACACTTTGTCTATATCTTGAAACGTATCATAATGAAAAGCAGTCAATACCATCTTTTCAATCATCAATTTCGCTTTTTCTTCATTTAAATATGTCATTTGTTTCAAAAATACATCCACCATGTTTGTAGCAAACCGTTTATACGTCTTGATTGGCACCGGAAAGTCACCATGACTACTGCTCGCCTCTATATCAAAACTACAGATCTTATAGGGTACACTTGTTTCTTTATCATTATTCGGTATTACGTTTTTAAAACTACAAATATACTCATAATTACAAGTCGTTGTCTTCATCTCTACTTTGGTCACTTTTGATGTATTGAAAGATATCCATCCTGAAGGACTCACGCTGTTCATATGGAAATATCTCAATAACGGTGGAATATTACTTTCATACAACGCCAAGTCTATTTTTTTGAATTCAACCTTCTTCTTACATCTTTCATTGTTGTTATAATAATACCATAAACCCTTATACGCATTCATTGCCGATACATTTTGAAATACAAACTTCACAAATCTACACTTTTCCCCTCCCGAAAATCCATATAATTTATGGTAATCTACAATTGTACACGATAATACTGATTGTTGGTGAAACTTTTTTACCTTTTTAGATAACTCTATTTTTAACATGTTTGCATCATTTTGATTCCAATTTTTACCCACCTTAACATAAAAGAAGGGTTTGAAATCATTTATGTATAAACAACATGTTTGTCCCTTTTCATTGATTCCAAACATTTGTATTATAAAATTTCTTTCATCTTTCTGAAACATCTGTATATCATTGTCTGATCCAGAATCGCTCTCCTCTTTAAAATCTTCATCATAGATCTGAAAATCCAATAATTTAAAGGACTTCACAATGCTCGGTTTTGTACTTTTTTTGCTCATAGTGATATAAGTAAATTACTTTTAGGTTATTTAATCTTTTCAAATAATCTAATCATCAATTTTTTCATCATCAAAAATATACAATTCATCGTAAACCACATGACTCATTATAACCCCCTTTATTACGCTCATAAAACTATCATTTATCATTAAATCATACATATCTTTACCTAAAACCTCTATTATCAACGTTGTTCCTAAAATAACTAAACTACTTAATTTAAAATTCTTTTTTATATATCTCCAGTTAAGACGATAATGATGAGGTACGTGAATAAAGACCAAATATAAAAAAAATAAAATACTGTTATTCATTATCGTAAACTGTAAAAATAGAAAACTCCACACATATCTCGGAATTCCCTTAAAATATGGCATGTCCCGACGAAAATGTATTACCGATAACATAAAAAAAGTTATGTTTACCACCGAATTCATATTCAATTCAGACAATACATACGTTGATGCTATTGTACCTGCATAAGTTGCTGTCAATTCTTTTAAATTATTCTCGTATTTAGCATGTAAAATATCTGTTATTCCATGAGGAGCAATGATTCCATTTGTTAAATGTTTTAAAAGCAAAGGTTTTAGATGTAACATTATAACTATTATATATGTTTTATATTAATGCTGAACTAAATCCACCCATTGTTCTTTCTCCTTCATATTTTATGAACTCCCCATTTTTAATAACACCCAGAGTAGGATATCCCTGAATAGACTCCATGGTTATGTTTATATTTTCATTTTTTAATTTTTCATCACTCAAGTCCGCTCTCTCTATTTCAATAAAACTATCTTCGTCTATTCCATCGTCTATTCTTTTTTTCTTATATTCTAAATAAGTTGGCATCATATTTTGACAATGTATACATCCATCCATATAGATAAGAACCACTTTGCTTTTCTTTTCCTGTGGGATTTCTGATTTGCGTAGGTCTTTTAAATTCATTTCAACCATATTCACGTCTTCTTTTTTTCCTTGAAAAAGAGTATCTATTATGTCATGTACTGTTTTGTTCTTTTTTTCCTTTTTGTTTCCTTTTTTCACTCCTTTTTTTTTTGTAGCAACACTTCCTTTTTGTTTTCTGGGTTTATTTGCACTTTTTGTTTTTTTACCTTTAGCTTTATTTTTTTGTATTTTGGAGGTTTTCGTCATTATAAAATATACTTATAAAAAATTCTAAATAAAATACATATATATAATATAGTCGCATGAACACAAAAAATAAACTACTTATAATTGTTTTAATTATTATATTCTTCGTTGGGTTGTATGTTACCATGAACTTTAATAATCCATACAAAACCACCGAAAATATGACAAACAATATTTCCAGCAAATGTCCTAATATGTTAGTCAAAAAGGGTAATGTTCTCTTACAATACAATTCCAGTCAACCTATCAGTAACACAAACCCGATGCCCTTTTTTAATTTAGACGAATATATAAATTATTTAGAAATTCAAAAACAAAAAGGTATCACTTGTCCTGTTTTGTTTTTACAAGAAGAAAATGACGCCCAAGGCAAAAACGTCTATCGCATTCGTCCAAGCCCTTTTGAATTAGAAGGAGGATTGCCTACCGGAACCACCCTTTCTCAATCCGAAATTGATAATATAAACGAAGCCGTACAAGTGATTGATGCAACCAGAGACAATTTGCCTTATAATAAAAATTTGTATCACGGTTTTGATGCACACGGACAACATGTTGGTGAATACACCGAACTGGATGCTCTTCACGACGTAACCGCAAAAAGAAAAATTAGCGATAACCCCATGGATAAAAATTGGGCCGGAACCACATACACCCAACAAATGGTTGAATCCGGAAAATATGAAGGAAATGAAATTAAAAAACCTGTTCTTTTTAACCCTAAAACACAATTTCTACCTGAAGCACCTTCTATCTACGAAACACCAAAAGACATGATCTAATATTAATAAAAATATGCATTCACTTTATTTGAAAAAATAATTACACAACTACACGCGATTCCGTATGCCATCCCCATATTGAATATATTTTCTTTCTTAGGAAATTTAATATACACATTATTTGAAGCATTTTTTATTACATTTTGATATGCAACTTTTTCTATTTTATTATATAGAAAACCACATATAAGTCCAGACCCGATTATAATTAAATAATATACAAGCATCTACTATATATTATTTATAATGTTTAAACATCTTGATTAAATAAATATTTTTTTATATTTGAAATACATGTTTTGCTTATTTTACGCTTTTTTCCGTTGCTTTCGTAAGATAAATCACTTAAACACGACACATCCTGTTGTACTTCGTTCATAAATTCATAAAAACTGTTATAGGGTTTCATTATCGCGATGGCAGTTGTTGAACTTATTCCTGGGATCTGACATAGTATGATTTCCCCAATGTTCTCCTTGGTTATATTGTCCTTTTTAACTTTCTTTACCACACTACAATAATTATCAGTAGGTTCTCCTTCCTTCATTTTATTTTGCAAAAACATATTTTGATATGCATTTGTCAAATAATACGGAACCTTCCCTTTAATAAAATTTTTCTCTATCTTATCTGCAGTATTTATCAACCATTCTGCCGTTTCTCTTACTGTAGATGTTTTATATACACTAAACCCCTTGAAATATTGTAACGAAGTCATTGCCGAATATATTATTTTTTTCTCTTGAACACTATGTAACTGCGAAAAAACACCTTCTAAAATATAGACAATAGAATGTAACGGAAACTCACTGGAATGCATTAATCGGTAAGATTGTTCTTCGTATCTTCCATCTTTTATAGATGCTAATAAATCCGGAAACGATTTTCGTTCAATACACAACACCTTTTCGTCTTGATCTGTTTTTATAAGGATATCACCTATTGGGAGAACTTCACTTGATATTGTGGAATAACTTGGTGTAGATTGACTTGTTATCAACGAACAGCATTCGTCGTATAATGTTTTTTCGCGCTCATCAATGATTATTTTCATGGTATAAAAATATAATACAAACATATTATATTGTTTTTACAGTAAATATTTAAGGATATGCAGATGGACGTGTTCCAATAGGACGAGATTGACTAACAGTGCTAACTAAAGGCATCTTTAAGACAGATAATCTTTGAGAAGTATTTTTCAAGTGAATGCTTGCAAAAGCATCACGGGCAATTAAATGAGGTAATCCTGCTTTTTTGCTTCCTCCTCCTTGATTTTGATTAGTTATTGAAGCAATGGACGCTGTTTTATTTGTTTGAGAATAAACCATACTATTTATATACTTACTAAATATTTTTATTTTTGAATAAAAAAATTGATTAATTAAAAATATATAAATGAAATTACATAGATTATACAATGAATATTGATGATGACATTCGTATTGAAAAAAATGAAAGTGGAGTTGAAACCTATATTTTTGATCCATTTAATCCCCTAAATAAATTAATTAGTCCAGAAAAAATCCAAGAAATCATGGCTAAATATAATGTCCCTTTTTCGCTACATAATATTGAACTCTATAAACGAGCATTTATTCACAAATCTTATATTAAAAGACCCGAATTAGAAAACAAACAAAATAATATTATTATTGCTAAAAAACCCGATAATTGCGTTGAGTTATTTACTAAATCAAACGAACGTCTTGAATTCGTCGGTGATGGCGTCCTTGAATTAATCACAAAATATTATTTATATAGGCGATTCCCTAAAGAAAATGAAGGTTTTATGACTGAAAAAAAAATTGCTCTTGTTAAAAACGAATCCATCGGAAAAATGGCATATGAAATGGGACTGCATGAATGGGTTGTACTTTCTAAACATGCAGAAGGGAAACAAATACGAACAAATCTTAAAAAACTGGGTTGTTTGTTTGAATCCTTTATTGGTGCTATGTTTTTAGATTTTAATAAAATACAAATTCATGATGATGATAAATGGTTTGATAATGTATTTGTTTGTGGTCCCGGATTTCAAATGGTACAAATATTTGTTGAATCTGTTTTTGAAAAGCATGTGGATTGGATGTCTTTGATTCGCAATGATGATAATTTCAAAAACATATTGCAAGTGAAGATTCAAAAAGAATTTAAAGTCACCCCAGATTACATTGAGGTCTGTGAACACGATGCAGAATTGGGTTTTACGATGGGGGTATATCTATGTTTGGGGCAATCTATGCATGGTCTCAAACATGAGGATTCTATTCCACTTAGTACGTTTACTTCTTATAGTGAGATCCACCAATTTATGTCAGAAAAAGGAAAAGTTTTCGTTTTTATGGGCGAAGGTAAGCATAAAATTAAAAAAAAGGCAGAACAATTTGCCTGTGAGGATGCTATTCAATTATTAAGTAGTTTTCAATCCACCATATAAGGGCCATAAGATGCAAACAACTGAATCGGTAAATCGTTTCTTACAAATAAACATTCACCTTTTTTATTCCACGATACTTGAATCGTTTTTATTTCTACTCCATTTAACCATGCGTTTTGAACAGCTTCTTTATAAATCGGATCTATATTGGAAGGTTGAAAACAATTTACATCTTCTCTTTCTACAATAAAACACAGAATCGCGCGTGTTATGCTTTCTTTTGAAATCGTTGTTAGTTCTTCAATATGTTTCAATGCTCTTGGACTGACCACATCCTTTTTATTCTTACGGTAACCATCTGGAAAATATGATATCTTTTCATTGTATTTTTTTGTTTCTATAAATGCTGTATATTTCTTCCTTTCTTTTTCTGGAACGTCTACATAATCTGCCAAAGGAACATTTTTTATTTCCATAATAAAAGGGATCCCATTTGCATCTATTCCCGTAAAATCAAACCTTGACGTTAACACAGTTGTTTCACGTGTGTATGATTTTATCTTGGCTAAACCATTTATACAATTTGCCAGCAATGCTTTTTCTGCAATATGTTCGCCTATTTTTGGGTTGATACCAATTACACTGCTATGATCATTTTCTACATAAATACTTAATTCAACTGTATGCGAACATTTCGTTTTTTTATTTTCTGTTTTTTTGGTGAGTATTACTGTAGCTTCTTTATCTGCAAGTCCTCTACAACCCAATGATGGTGAGTGGGCCATTATTTGGGTACCATCTTCCAATATTACATCTGCTACATAAGGACTCTTACAAATGGAAGAGGGTCTTTTCACCACCCTTCCTATAACCACGTCAGAAAGTTCTAATAAGTTCATTTTTTATTTATTACAAAAATACATAAAAAACATCAATTTTATAAAAAACTCCGTATTATTCCTATTACGTCATGATTTAAAGGCAACTTTCGTATGACAAATTCACTTGCAATTGATTCTGATGTTGGTTTAATTATTTTATAAAATAAATTGGCTGAACTGAGAGAATGATGCATACTACCATACTCAAAAATTGCATTAATTCTGGAAGGTTGTAGTAATATCTGCAGACCAGAATCAAAGGATCTTGTTCTCCTCTTCCTAAAATCAAGACGCATAAATTTTGCAAACATCAAATATTCATTTTGAATAAACAAGTTACTGTCACTGTTCCAGTTTACCACTACCAAATACTTCTCTCCGGGTATTAGTTTTTCTATTGAAGTCAAAATCATACTGTAATATAAATACACATTTTTATTAATGAAAATAACATTAATTACCAAAATACAGTGAATCACACGTACTATTCTTAAAATTGATATGTTATCTACTTTCATTGTCTTCTCAAATGTTTGCAAAATCACAATACCGAAGCCCCCTTGCTGAATCTTTTGATGAATTACTGCATAAACCTAAGAAAAAGACCTTTATTACTATGTTATCAAAGTATTTATGCTGTTTATACAAAAATAATTATTAAAATGTATGAAATCTAGAATATAAAAAAGTTTACTGTTAAAAAGTCAGAAGGGTTTCGAAAAAAGGACAAAAATAAAATGTCCATTTTTAAAAAATCAAAAATAGTTTTCGAAATAAAAATCACACTTTGCGTTTTTTGCCTGGTGGTGCTATGAAGGTGACCAATTTTCGTTCCAAATTTCGCTGCAACCTTTTTTTTATAATTTCGGACAAAAATGATTTAGGGTTTTTTGTACTACCATTTTATGATAGTAAAAAAACCCCAAAAAAACCCCAAAAAATATTTATGTAAAGATTGTGACTTTGTATCCAGCAATAAGAAGGACTATAGTAGACACTTATTGACTGCAAAACATAGAATGATAGTAAATGATAGAAAAAAAAACCCCTTACCATATATGCAGTTTGTTTGTGAGTGTGGGAAGTCATATAAGTATGATAGCGGCTATTATAGACACCGGAAAACATGTTATTTCGCAAAAGATTCCGATGAGGACAGTGAGGATGATCTGAAATCAGAAAGTATTCTCAATATTATCCAGCAAAATCAAGAATTTAAAGAATTATTGTATGAGCAGTCTAAGCAATTGCAGGACACGCATAAGCAATTAATTAAATCAAATGAGCAAAATATTAACATGCAAATGAAGTTGTTAGAAACGTTTAAAGACGGAAAAACAATAAACAACACAACAAATAATAATCAAAAGTTTAATTTGAATTTCTTTTTAAATACAACTTGTAAAGATGCGATGAACATGTCTGAATTTATTGAGAACATTAATATTGATTTCAAGGATACTGAAAATATTGGTAAAAATGGGTATGTGGTCGGTATGACAGATATGATTTTATCTCGTATAAAGGATTTAGATGTTACAAAAAGACCCTTACACTGTACTGATTTAAAACGTGAAACATTGTACATTAAAGATAATGATGAATGGAGTAAAGATACGCCAGACAATCAAAAATTAAGAAACATGGTTACGATCGTGGCGAAACAGAATTACGTCAAAGTGCCATTATGGAGAGAACACAACCCGGAGTGTAAAGATTGGAATAATCCAAAGTATAGTTTCTGCATTGATATGATGAAAAATATATTAGGAGATCTCGGTGCAGATCAGGTACGGTTAGATAATAAAGTTATTAAGAATATATCCAAACACATTTTAGTGGATAAACAATAATGTATTTACGCAAAGAAGAAGTTGAATATATTTTATAAATATAGTATATATTCTTTGTTATGAGTCAAATAGAAACAGAAAAAAAAAATTATCAGCCTTTAGAAATATTAGAAAAAAGACCAAATCCAAAGCCTTTTTCACAAGTAAATGTACAGTTTAAAAATAAAGATACTTATCAATTACCAAGAGAGTTTGAAACTATAGAACAAGATGAAGAAGATGAAGAAGAAGAAAAAGAAAAATCTATAACAGATCCATTTGATGATTTTGAGAACCTTGAAAAAACGGTTCCAAAAACAAACAAAAAAGGGTTCATTATTGATAAAAGAAGAAACAACTTGATTAACAGAAATTTAATTCTGGAAAGAATATTTAAAACAAAAGAAGTTGAGGATGTTACTGTCAAAAAAGATACAGTTATAAAAGAACAAAACGAGCCCGGCATTGAATTTGTTGAAAATGATGAAATCATAAAGCCTGTTCGTAAATTAATCATTAAACCCACTCTACCGGTTGTAGAAGAAAAGGAAGAAATGGAAACTGAAAAGAGAGTTATCAAACCTACCAAACTAAAATTAAAAATAAAACCTCAAGAAATGACAGATAATTTGGACAAGGTTGATTTAACAAAAGAAATAATAAGAACACAAAAGGTTTCAGACCGGTTACCGAAAGAGAAAGACAAGGTTATTATGAAAACATCATCTTATTATATGAATAATCGTAAAATATTTGTGGAAAAGATGAATACACTGTTTCAGCCTTATGCAAGAGAGTTATATGAAAATAATGATAAAGTGTCGTGTGGTAAGAGTAATAGCAATACATTTGAATTGTTGACACATCAAAAGGTGGTAAGGGATTATTTAAATATATATACGCCTTATCGTGGTTTATTATTATATCATGGTTTGGGTTCGGGTAAGACGTGTACTTCTATTGCAATTGCAGAAGGTATGAAAAGCAATAAACCTGTTTTTGTAATGACTCCGGCTTCGCTAAGGTCTAATTTTTTTAGTGAATTAAAGAAGTGTGGAGATGATATGTTTAAGAAAAATCAGTACTGGGAGTTTATTCGTATAGAAGGTAAACCGGATTTTATAAATGTATTAGCAAAAGCACTGTCATTATCTACTGCATATGTTCGTAAAAATGGAGGAGCGTGGTTATTAAATATAAATAAAGAGCCAAATTATGATACCTTGACGGTGGGAGAACAAGAACAACTGGATGATCAATTAAATGAAATGATTTTAGTGAAATACAAACACAAGAATTATAATGGATTGAATGAAAACCAAATGAAAGAATTAACAGGTAATGGAACCCGTAATCCGTTTGATAATCATGTTATCGTAATAGATGAAGCACATAACTTTGTAAGTCGTATTGTAAATAGAATCAAGGATAAAAAGTCAATATCGTATAGATTGTATGAGTATTTATTGACAGCATCTAATGTGAAAATCGTAATGTTAACAGGAACTCCTATTATAAATTATCCAAATGAGGTAGCTGTGTTGTTTAATATTTTACGTGGATACATAACTACTTGGACAATACCGATTGAATGGGAAAAAAACGAAAAGATAGATTCAGAACGTATACTCAAGATGTTAGATGATGGAAAAATGAAGACGTTTGATCAAATCAGTTATAGTGATAACAAGATCGTGATTACAAGAAATCCATTTGGTTTTGTTAATACGAAAAAGAGAGGTGTGGTAAAGGGTACAAGAAAGAAAGAAAAAACAGAAAAAAAGATGGAATCGGAAACTATGTTGGGTGGTAATTTATTTGATAAATATAATGGTGTCAAGTTAGATGATAGTGGAAACTTAACAAACAATGATTTTTTAAAACAAATCATAAATGTATTAAAAAAGAATGGGGTGAAGGTATTGGAGAAACAGATCAAAATAGTAAACAATAAATGTTTGCATGATACACCCGACGAGTTTCAACAGAATTTCGTAGATGTGGATACAGAAAATGCAAAAAATATTAATTTGTTGCAAAGAAGAATATTAGGTTTGGTATCTTATTTTAAGAGTGCACAAGAAGAGTTGTTACCGGATTACGTAGAAAATGAAGAAGGTGATATTTATCATGTTGTAAAAACGGAAATGACGGATCATCAGTTTAGTATTTATGAAAAAATAAGAAAGGACGAGAATGATAAAGAGAAGAAAAGTAAATTGGTAAAAAAGATGAAGAAGGGGGATGAATTGTTAAAGGTATCCTCAACCTATCGTATTTTTTCCAGGGCGGCTTGTAATTTTGTGTTTCCTTCAACCATAAACAGACCTATACCAAACATGAAGGATACAGAGGAGCAAATAGATGAAAGTATAGTGGATGCGTTATCAAGTAAACAAAGTATAGATTTAAATTACAATGTAGATGAGTCAGAAGAAAAGGAGAAGAGTATTGACGAGAAAGAAGAAAAGGTCTACATGCGAAGAATAGAAAAAGCAATGAGTGATTTGAATGCAAACAAGGAGAATAGTGACGAAAAAATGTATTTATCAAAAGATGAATTAATTAATTATAGTCCAAAATTTGCAAAAGTACTTGAAAACTTAGCGAATTTAGAAAATGAAGGATTACATTTGGTGTATAGTCATTTCAGAACAATAGAAGGAATAGGTATTTTGAAGTTGATTTTGCTGGCAAATGGGTTTGCTGAGTTTAAAATCAAGAAAACAGATGGTGTGTGGACAGTAGAAGAAAAGGAGGAGGATAAAGACAAATCAAAATTTGTTTTGTATACGGGAACGGAAACGGTAGAAGAGAAAGAGATCATAAGAAACATTTACAATAGTATGTGGACATTTGTTCCGTCGTCCATAGTGGATCAGTTAAAAGTAAAAAATGAAAATAATTTTTTGGGGGAAATAATAAAGGTGATGATGATTACGTCATCGGGAGCAGAAGGTATTAATTTGAAAAACACCCGATTTGTACATGTAGTGGAACCGTATTGGCATATGGTTCGTATTGAACAAGTGGTAGGAAGGGCAAGACGTATTTGTAGTCATGAAGATTTACCGGTGGAAATGCGTAACGTAAAAATATTTTTGTATGTGTCAACATTAAGTGAAAAACAAAAGACAGATCAAGAACATATAGAGTTAATCATAAGGGATACAAGTAGAGTGGACAAGAAGACGCCGATAACAACGGATGAATCATTGTATGAATTGGCAAGTATAAAACAAAGAATAAACAATCAAATATTAAGAGCAATCAAAGAAACGGCAATAGATTGTAATTTATATTCCAAGAACAATAAAGAAGAGGATTTAGTGTGTTATGGATTTGGGAAAGTAGAATCCAATGCATTTAGTTCGTATCCATCATTTGAAGAAGATAAGAAAAACAAAGAAGGTTTGGATGTGAAGAAGGTAATGTGGAAGGGACAAATAATAAAAGAGAATGGCATAGAATACGTATTAAATCCGGCTACCAATGAGGTGTATGATTATAACAGTTACAAAAATGTAAAAGAAGGTATAGGTAATTTGATTTTGATTGGAAAAATAGTGAAAAAAGGAAATAAACAAGTATTGGAAAAAATGTAATTTAATATAATGTATTTATAGTAAATTAGAATCGTCGTCTTGTAATGGCTACACCTTCTAAGGTATACCATAAATCTCCTGTTACAGAATCAATACACTCGCAGCAACTATCGTCGTCAAAATCAACACAAATTAAGGCATTAACAACTTGTCCAGTGTTAATGTCGGTATATGCGTTTTTCTTTTGAACTTTTTTAATTTTTTTACTGGATATGGTCTTGCCATTTGGGCAAACATATGCGGTTGTTTTTGCTTGATCAGTAAATAAAGAAATGGCAACGTGAGAATATAAACCTGTTCTAAACAACGAATTGATTTCAGTGTTAATTTGTGTATAATTACTTAATTCAAATTTTGTTGTCATAATATATACTAAATAAATATATTTATATAAAAAAAATGAATATCCCAGAAAAGTATATTCCTAAAGGTTTGAGTATAAAAGATAGAAAGAAACAAAAAAAAAATATTGAAAGAAGCAGAAAGCTTTATAAAAAAGGTAAATATTTTCAAAGACCGAAAGTGAAATCTTATAAATCAAAGAGTTCTAAACATTTAGCAAAAGTGAAAAAAATGTATAATGTGGATCCTTTGGTGGTGGACGCAGATCTTGTAAAAAAAACAATGTGTAGTGAGGAAGGGTTGAATAAAATATTAAACAAAGGCCGTGGCGCATATTATTCTTCTGGGTCAAGACCGAACCAGACGGCGGAATCATGGGCGGTTGCAAGGTTAGGAAGTGCAATTACTGGGGGTCCAGCGAGTGCATATGATTATCATGTTTTGGAGGAACATTGTGATAAAAAGAGTAAAGTATTGAAATTGGCAAAAAGAACATGTAAACAATTAAAAAAGAAGTGTGGTAGTAGTAAAGGTACACAAAAAAATAAAAAAAATTAATGCGTATATATTATTTGACAAATAATATATAAAAACAATTAAATAGAAATATTATATTTTAAATGAACGAAATAAACAATGTATTAACAATTAAGACGGTTCAAATCCAGCCGATCCGAAATATGATAACAGCGATAAAGGATATTTTGACGGATGCGACAATTACATTTACAAAGGATGGTATGAAAATAATAAATTTTGATAAGACACATACGATATTGGTGAATGTAACATTGCATTCAAACAAGTTTGAATATTATCGTTGTGATCCGGATAAAATAATTGTTTGTGCAAATACATTGCATTTATTTAAAGTGATTTCAACGATGTCTAATGATGATACGTTGTCTATGTATATAGATAAGAGTGATTATCACGAGGGTATTGTTTCACATTTGGGATTGCAGTATGACAATGGTGATATAAAGCAGTGTTATAGTCAAAAATTAAGATTAATAGAGCCGGATATGGAGGAATTGATTGTACCGGATGTGGAGTATTCAACGGTGATTAATTTGCCGACTACGGATTTTCAAAAGATTATTCGTGATTTGAATGGTATATCGGATAGGATAGAGATAAAATCGGTGGGTAATGATTTAGTGTTTTCGTGTGATGGTAATTTTGCGAGTTCAAAGATATACAGAACACAATCGGATGGTAATATGGAGTTTTTACAGAAGAACGATGCGTCGGTGGTGATCCAAGGCGAGTTTTCGTTAAAGAGTTTAAGTCATTTTATAAAATGCACGCCGCTATGTAGTCATTTAGAGATGTATTTAGGTAATGATTTGCCGTTGATAGTGAAATATGATGTGGCATCATTGGGCGAAATAAGGTTATGTTTGGCTCCTTTGCCTCCGTCCTAATCCTGTTATTTTAATATTTATATATAATAAATATTATGAGTTACATAGATAGATTGCCGGAAGATGTAATAAATGTTATATATAGTTTTGTGTCATATAAGAGAAAACGTCCATTATATTTGGATGAATATGAAGAGATGATAGTAGATTCATACAATAAGTGGTGTGTAAAAGATGAAAGAGTATATCGGTATTATAAAGATATATATGTAAAGGATGATGAATTGTATTTTTTGTATCAAGGTTTTAAAATGTATATGAAAAACATAAAATATTTTTACATGTTATTTTGTCCCTATGTAGGACAATTTAAAACAATTGCAAGTAGAAAACATAAAAAGAAGGAAAAATTGATCAAATATGTATGAAGATGTAGAATGAAAAATGTCGGTGTTTCGTGCAAGTTGTTCATCTAAATTCTTTAGACTGGAATCCTTATATTCTTGTTTAAAAACCCTGGGAAATGTAAGCAGAATAAAGTATGTGAAAAATAACGACAATGATTGTGCAATTGTATTTATAGAAGATTGGAAAAATTCGTATTTCAAGCAAAATTTTAACAAACAAATGGAAACGATTAAAAAAGTCGTTATTCCCAAAAATAAGAAAAAGTATTGGATCTTTACTCCAATAGAAAAAGATGAATTGCTTTCAATATTTATAAATGATTTTAAAAATATTAATTTCCACCACGAAGTCTTAAAACAAGATGCAGTGTAGATTCTTTTTGAATATTGTAATCGCTTAATGTGCGACCATCTTCAAGTTGTTTTCCAGCGAAGATCAGACGTTGTTGGTCTGGAGGGATTCCTTCTTTATCGCGTATTTTCGCCTTAACATCATCAATAGATTCAGACGGTTCAACCTCTAAAGTAATTGTTTTACCTGTTAATGTTTTTATAAAAATCTGCATATAATAATACATAGATTTTTTTTTAAATAAAAATTAATTAATAATTAATACTTTTTTCACTCATTTTTATTAATTATATTACCTTCTTTTTCATATTTAAATAATTTAGTAATATATATGACTCTAACTGTCTATAACTTAGATTTATATGCTCCAGAAGAAGTATTGAAAAACTTGAAGAATATACCAACACTTCTTCATAATCAACAAAGTCCAGATAAAATATTGATAATTAACAATAATGAAATCCATAATCGTGCTCTTGACTTCGTTGTTTATGAACCCATTTATCTAATGGGTACAGGTTCATCAGAATATATTCACATGCAAAAAAAAAAAGCGGATCATATACGTGAAATTGATAAAAGTATAAATGATCTGAGTGATCGTGTCCCTTACAATATAAGAAAACCTTTAGAATTGCGCTATTCTGATGAAACTATGCCCGAACAATTCAACGAAGATGGAACATTAAAAACGGCTGAATTATTAGAATTCCCTATTAATGATGAATACGACTTTACAAAAGGAGCGTTATTTGCTGGCTATGTGAAATCTTTTTATTCAGACCAACGTGGGTGTTCGTTTACACAAAAAGACGATATAACGGGAACATCAGTAACTCTTAAAGGTGATTTATATAAAATTAATTATCTTGTTGTTTACCCAAAATCAAATGGAGGACGAAAAAAAAAACTAAAACAAACTTTTAAGCATAAAAGAAACAAAAAGAGTAAAAAAAATAGATCTAAAAAAAATAGATCTAAAAAAAATAAATCTAAAAAAGGTGGTCGCCAATCTAACTAATCTACTGTAGGCTCAACCTTTTCAAATCTTTTCCATATTTAAATAAGTTATATTTATACATGGAATGCAACGAATATTTACAAATGCGTTAAATGATATGGATGTGACAAAGAGACCAATACATTGTACGGATATAAAGCGTGAAACAGTATTGTAAAAACAAAGAAAATTATATGATAATAATTTTTTTATTTGTCACCTGGACTGTACCTACAATATCCGTAGGAGTGACATTTTTAACTTCGGAATAACAAATAGGCGTATTTGCATTGGATTTTGCACGCGAATGAGATTTACACAACACAGCACCTTGTGTAATGATCTTGTGTTTTTGTTTTTTGTTTAGACTCGGTGGTAGATGCGCAATTACGTGACAAGATGAGTCGTCCTCCAAATGAAACCAAATATCATTGGGTGATGCATGTCTTATTATATCAATATTATCATGCATGTTCTTACCAACCGAGAATTCAATTGATGAATTACACGCTGGTATAAAAATAGACACCATATTATTTATATAGATAAATAATAAGAAAAGATATCAATTTTAAAATTCAGGCTCATGCTTTTTAAACAAACAACCGACAATAGATAAATTAGGTATAGGTGTAATAATGGAAGGGTCTTGGAATTGAAAGGTGTTCATCCAAATTTTAACAATACAAAAATTTTTTTTGGGAGATATTGTAATACCGTTCACGTGTTTGTTATGTTCAGGTTTTACACAAATGGAATTTCCACACATCAAATAAAACAATGTTTTCCATACGTCTACAACGTATTTATTATTAATCTTATACGAAAAACAACCACCATTACGGTTTTGTTTATCTTCCCACATAGGCGTAATACCATTTTTCATAACAAATAGCATGCAATTTTTAATAATATTGTCATGCATTTCTTCGTTGATCTTAATAATAGACTCTATATCATTGATTTCGTTTTTAATAATGACATAACTTGATAAACTCCAATCATTATTTTGTGGTAAATGGTAATACATATCCCATTTATCATTCAAGCTATGAAGTTGGGTTGGAGCACTCACCGTATCCATTACACCCTTATATTATATTAATATAATTCTTTATATCATTTAATTTTTTCAACGGTAAACCCCGATTCCGATAATAAAATATATTGAGACGCATCTAAAGAATGAGAATTAAAATCAAAACCAAAGATGTTTAATTCATAATTTGAATTAAATTTTGCATAATTAATATTATAGGTAAACCATCTTTTTAAAAAAGGAAACGAACATATTTCATTTCCAGAAATAAAGATGTTTTTGGGTAATTCTATACTGATTTCTAATTCAGAATCAAGATCTTTGTAATTGATACTAAAGAACGGGTTTTGTACTGCTGTTATAGTTGTAGGATCAATATTTTTCAGTCTATATGGAGTATGTTTGTAAATATAGTGATCTTTGTATTTCATCATATACATTTCAAAAATATGATTATAACAAGAAGAATCATTGTAATTTTGTAAAGAATCAATTTCTGAAATACTTTTATAACATTCTACTATGTCATTGTTAAAACAGATAACGCTATTTATCCATTCTTTTTTAAAGGGTTCAACTTGATAGTTTTTATAATAACAATACAAACATAAAAAAGAATATTTTGTTGCGTTGTGAACAATCTGTAAATACTGATTTTTATCATAACAATCTGTATAGTAATTTTCAATACATACAGCTACTTCGTTGTACTTGATAAAAAGGAAAAGAAGAACGTCCAACATTTTTGCATAAATATATAGCATTGTAAATTATAAAGTATATTTTTTAAATACGTTTACTTTATTTTCTTAAAATCTAAAAATGTATAATAAATGTTTTTTTCTTCTAATAATGATGGAACATTTAATAGTTGAAATTTTTCATGGTTTTCAAAAATTTTATAGTGAAAAGGGAAGTACACGTTTCCTTTACATTCATTATAGATTTTGGTAATGTAAAAAATATCACAATATTGGAAAAAATAATTATATATACTACTTCCTCCAATAATAAAGATTTCTTTTAATAACGTTTTTTGTAGCTTTTTTAAAAAACGAAGAGAACTTTTTAAATCAATAAAATATAAATCTGACTGGTTTTGATAATATTCAGGATATCTGGTAATAACCACATTGATTCTATTTCTCAATGGTTTTATGGGTAGACTATCGTATGTTTTTCTTCCCATAACAACAATATGTCCATTAGTTAACTGTTTAAATCTTTTTAAATCAGACGATAAATGCCAAGGAATAGTGTTATCTAAACCAATTACATTTTGACAATTTAAACAAGTAATTAAATTCATAGAATATAAAATGTTATGGGTTTAAATTATTTTTTTTCATTTGGCTATATTTTTTCTCATTAATAAAATATTTGTTCCATTTTTCTCTATATTTCAGTTGTGTGACGTCATATTTAGTGTTCATAAAACCTCGTATATGGTTATCATATATACCATTAATAATGTCAATATCTTCTTGCAACGTAATATCCATTTGTTTTTGAAATAACCAATCAAATACAGGAAATTCTAAGAAATTTCTATAAAGATCAAAATGTAGAATGGATTCGTTTTTTCCAATAGGGTAGCAGTTCGTAACAATGGTTTTAACGATTTTTCCAGCAAAAACTCGTGTAACCGTGGTGTCGGGTAAATGGAATTCATTTTCAACCTTAACTTGTTTTGCATTTCCAATAATAGAAGACATACTTGTGGGTCCTGCGGTATAATAAAATGTGGTTTTTCCAGAATAATCATTCAGTTCTTCATATTTAACTTCGTAAGGTATTGGTGAAATTTGATTTCCGAAAGAATGTACATAACTTATGTGCATCATATCCAAAACATTTTCGGTAATTAAAAAATGAGGTCTTTTAATGTGTTTTAGACCTTGCACTCTGACAAACGAGTTGTCATGCGCTTCTGGTGGTGTGTATATCGGTATAGAAGTATTTATACCATTCATACTATTTAGATCATATGTAGGGCAAATGAAAACATCATTATTGATTTCTTGAATTTCAAAATTAGGAACCCCAAAATTTTTCTTTATTTCAGGACATCCAGGAAGGTTTATTATTTTTCCGTTTTTATATTCCCATCCATGGTAAGGACATTGTACACAATTGTTATTTAGTAATTTACCGTATGAAAGTGCAGCAGCTCTATGAACACAAATATCACTAATGGCTACCATTTTACCATAATTGTCTCTATAAATACAGATAGGATAGTTGTTGAACAATGTTCTGTGTAATTCCGCTTTTTTATATTTGTTAGATTTACCAATTTTCCAATAAAAATTTCCATTGAATTGATAAAACTGTTTATTTGGTTTGGTAACCAGTTTAATAGATTGAATGGTTAAAATATAAAAAAATAGAATGCTTAATATCATGTATATAATAATTTATATATTATTATATCATTTTATATGTTTATTTGTGAATCATTTGAAAAACCATATCATCCAGTTCAAAAGGTATAATGATTATTTTGATTGGCCAATTCAATGTAATGGTTTTGTTTTGGAAGAAAGGAATCTTTATTCTTGTAAGAGTAAAATAGAAGAGGAGATTATACGCAATAATATATTTCATTATCTTTTAAATGACGAAACGAATATAAAAGTATATCATTCAATTTTTTTTCTTTTTACTTATTTTGCGTTTTGATATATTCTTTTTATTAGATTTTGATTTTTTACTTTTTTTATCTCCACCCTTCCTCCGTGTCTTTTTATTATTTTTGGGAGGGGAAACTCCAAAATCCTGCATTATTTCTTCGGTTAACACTTTATTCGGAATTTTATTGCTCATAAGTGTATTTACGATTTCATTCTTTTCCAGCTCCTTTTGTTTTTCTTCTAATTTTCTTTTTCTGAAATTGTCATTGTAAATTTTATGTTTTCTTTTTTTGTCTTCTTCATATTGTCGGTTTTTTAGTCTTCGATGTTCTCGTCCGATATATTGTTGTTGCTCAGGAGGCATTATATACGTGTTGGCTTCTTCTGGTTTCATATTTTCAATTACAGAATTAAAAAGGGAGTCATTTTGTTTCGCTTGTTGAATGCTTTTTTGATATTCCATTCTACGTAGTATTTTTTGTTTTTCTTCATTTGTCAATAATTTTATAATTTCACTATTATTCATGTTTTTATCAAACGTTTTGTTAACAACTTCACTTAGGATAGTAGCATCTTTTTTATTCTTATCATTATGTTCTTTTTGTAATTTGTTAAGAATCTTTATTTGTTCTTCAAACTTTTTACCCTGTTCTTTGTTACGAGAATGCAGGTCTTGGATTGTTGGAGGTAACGTGTTGACATAGTTGAGTATACCATCCGCATCTGTGTAATAGGGTAGAGACGCTGATGCTAATAATTCTTCTCTGGTGTTTTTTTCAGATTCGGCCATTATATTTAAATAAGTATACATTAAATGAATATTAAATATCTAAACTAATAATATTTTTATCGGATCGGTTTCGTCTTTTGTTAGATTTAGAGGGGATATTTGTATTTTCTAAATCTCTCAAAGAAGAAACAGAAACTAAAGATTCATTCCCTCTTACTTCACTGCTGTTTTCTTTTTGTATGTCAACCTTTCTTGTTTTTAATCCAGATAAAATATCATCAATATCACTATTTTGTGGGCCTTTCATTTCAGGACGTGGTCGTACACTTTTTGTTTGTTCAATATTGTTTACACTGGATCCGGTTTGATTAATTTCAACTCCTTTTTCTCTAAACATGCTTCCTCTACCTGCATTAATATCAGGACGATTGCTGGGAGTTTCAGTAAACGTCATTCCGGGTCTTGATGGGGGAGGTTGATTTTTAGTTTCAACAGGAGCGGGAGGAGGAGGTCCACGAGGTCTGTTATTTTGTTCCTGCATCATATTGTTTGCAAATTCAAAACCAGGTGATTGTTGGCTCATAGTATTTACAGTAGCATCGGTAAACATACGCATAAGTTCAGGATTTTGTTTAATAACATCATTAAACGCTGGGGTAGCACTGGACAATGCTTTATTTGAGAAATTTAAAACGGCAGCACTGAAACCGACACGTAATAAAAGGGACAATTCGGGTGCCATTTTTCCACCTTTGTATTTTTCGTGTAATTCTCCAAATATTTCATCGTAGGAATCAATATCTTCACTGATTTGCTCGCCCCAACCATCAAGATTTAAATCAAAAGGGTTAAATGCGGCGTTTGCATATTCAATAGAATTGACAAAAGTCATAAACCACCATCCTTGTAGTTTAATAGAATCTTTTCTTCGTTTTTCTTCAAGAACAGTTTCATATTCGTCTTCTATTTCTTCAAAAGAAGAATCCATGGATAAATTATTCATTTTAAAATGTCCTTTATCACTCCATTCCTCCATTTTCTTCAACATAAGTCTTTTTTTTCTTCTTTTTTCACGATCTGACATATTATTCATGGGTGGCGGAGCTTGTGGAAATTCGTTCATTTTAGTGAAACCATCCCAGGTCTTAGAAACACCAATACTTTCTCTGGTAGCATTGCCTAAATTTGAATCATTATTTTCTAAATCAATATTTATTTTTTCCGTTTCCAGCTGTATTTCGTCTTCTACTTTTGTAAATCCTCCGAGACCAAAAAGATCACTGGTAATACCAGATAAAGATTTTTTATTTTCATTATTTGAATCAGACCCGGATAATGTATTTAATTCTTTTTATAAATTGTCTAAATCACCCAATTCAACATTTAAATTATCATTGGATGAAGTACGTTTTTTATCATTCATAAGTAATTCTATACCGTCTCCAAAATTAACGGTAGGTTTTGAATCGGCTCCTAAACTAATTTCAACAGGTTCTGCATCAATATCGTTAAGATTAATATTCATTATGATAATTATACAATATTTATTTTTAAATTGTCCGCATAAGATATTATATTATTGTGTTTAAAGTACCAAAGTCCTTGTAAAAAACAATCAGCTAAATCATCTTTCTTTGAAACACGCAACGTTTCTTTCCAATCTGTGTATATAACATTGTTATCAACGATTTCTTGTGTATAGAAAACCCCGTCTTTTTTGTTTTTTTTATAAGAGTTTTTATCTTCTGAAGAGGAGGTTATAAATTGTTTTAATTTATTAGATGATGAAACAAATTCAATAACAATCGTATCATTTTTCATAATAAAGTATTGTGCAAGCATTCCTTGTATTGTCTTCATACGATTTGCAATGGGTGAGATTTGATTTTCAATAATAACATGAGTGACATCTTGGAAACACGTTCTATTATTAAAATGATATTTCATGTTTTTTCCGATTTCAACTAAATCAACTTGCGAAGCCGACCGTTTGGGTATATGAATTTTTTCTAAACATTTATTTTTATAAAATGTTTCCAATTTGTTTACAATATCTTCTTTTTTGGGTTTATTTTGAAAATACAAAAAATGTTGGTTGCATAATTGCATTAATGTATCTATTTTTTGTTTCTTAAGAAAAGAGAGTTTGTTTTCATTGGTTGGTAAAATATACTTACATGTTTTGGCATGTTTTTCACAAAAATATGCATTGTCTTTAGAATATTTGGCTTTTTTATTACATATCTTTGGTGCTTGTTTTTTTGATTTTGTAGGCATTACGCAGTTGCATAATATTGAAGATGGAGTCTCCGTGTTCATTAAATTAATAATTTGCCAATCAATGATTTCAACATTGTTTTCAGATAATAATAAACAACAATACGCCATGTTTTTTATACCAACATCAAAACTAATAATTTTCATTATATGAAATATAAATAACATTTTATGTTTCATAACAAGTAAACTATTTATTTAGT
>MDTB01169574.1_pt1 | contig 27061 bp, 31 predicted proteins | sample 811161 | NCBI WGS metagenome assembly MDTB01 (sample SAMN05326650, study PRJNA326480) | marine metagenome | isolation source: seawater | place: Mediterranean Sea | collected 2009 | reverse complement strand
TGCAATGGATCAACAAGGATTTTCACAAATGGATAATTACGCTCATCAAAATGGCATAGGAGTAATTTATCCTGAAGGTGTTAAAAGATCATGGAACGTTGGTAAAGCTATATTGAATGATGAAAATGATATTGGTTTTGTAAATGCACTTATTGATTCAGTTTCATCAAAATATAATATCGATTCCGATCGTATATATGCTTGTGGATTTTCAAATGGAGGCACCTTCTCTTACGAGCTTATGTGTGGCCTATCAAATAAAATAGCTGCATTTGGATCTGTTGGAGGAAATTTTAGTATTAATGAAAACAGATTGTGTAACATAGATAGAGAAATTCCTTTAATTCATATTCATGGCACAAAAGATAGATTGCAAAAATATAATAGTTCAGATGGAGATTTTTTGAGTACAATAGAATCAGTTAATTATTGGGCTAAATATAATCAATTAGATAAAATAGTAGTTGAAAATATAGAAGATATTTATAAAAAAGATGGTACAACTGTTGAAAGATATACTTACACTAAAGTCAATTCTGATACAAAAGTGATTCATTTAAAAGTGGTGAATGGTGGACATCTATGGCTTGGTTCACCAATCGCAGATTGGCTTACCCTGAGATTATTTTTTGGCAAAAACAATCATGAAATGAATTCTAGCGAGGAATTGGTTGATTTTTTTCTAAAATATAAATTATCAGACTTCAATTAGGGAAGTCATCATCCAGAGATTCCCATAGATATAGTGTAGCTATTGTCTTATATGGAGTCCATTTTTCAGCAATTTTCCTAATATCTTTAAGTGTGTCTACTTTATATTCTTTTTTAATTACATTAATTAGGGCTAAGTCGCCCTCTGGAAATATATTTAAATTAGCTTTAGAGAAAATCATGAACATGTCAATCGTCCAATTTCCTATTCCCTTTATTTTTATTAATTCATTTCTAATAATAGATTGATCACTACAAATATGTAATTCATTAATTAATTTTTTTTCAAAAAAAATATTTTCTATATACGTTTTTTTTTGTTTTGAAAGTCCAATTGTTTTCCAATCTTTTTCTTTCCATAAATTTATTTTATTTTCATTAGAGCGATAAAACTCAGTAAATCGATTATAAATACTATTACCAGCTTTGGTAGAAATCTGTTGGAAAATTATATACTTACATAAATCCAATATCAGATCTTCAGATTTTGAAATTTGTGGTTTATCGTATTTTGCTATTAATCTTTTTTGAACTATATCAATTGATGATAGATATTTTAAATGTTTTTCTTTTATCTGCATTACTATTGATTTTTAAAAAACTGCCAAATGATTTCTGAGCTTGTAACATCATGTCCCCAATATCTATTGTACCAAGTATGTCCTTCCCCCTCCAAAGAGTATAGCTCCACTGTTGTATCGTCCATGCAATTAAAAGAAGTTAGTTTTTTGGTATATTGACCATCTCCATTAAAGTCTGGTAAGGTTGTAGAGGTTTGATCGTTACACTGATTGGCATTTTTCCAAAATTGATGAGCTTCATTTGCTGAATACAACCAATCACCTCCATTATAGGGCACTACCGTATCCGCTTCTCCGTGAAAATGTATGATACTTTTTTTTGTTTGAGGTTCACATGCAGTATATCCTCCCATAGAACCTGTAACAGAACCAATACTATTTATATCGTTCACTTCACATGCTAAGCGATAACTCATAAATCCTCCTAAGGACATTCCTGTTGAAAATATTTTTGATTCATCAATGTTATAGCTTGTTTTAAAATATTTTATTAAGGATCTAAAAAATCCTACATCGTCCACTGAGTTAAATGCTGATACAATTCCTACATTCCAACCAGCATTGCCATAGATATCAGTTGTACCCTGAACATATACAACAATGAAGTTTTCTATATCTGCTATTTGATCAAATCCTGAATATTGTCTTATACCTGGAGCTTGTCCTGTATATCCATGTAAAACAAATAATAAAGGTAAAGATTGCGTATCTGCATTATAGTTAGGGGGAACATGAACAATAAAACTTCTAACATAATTTCCATAAGGTGTAGAAAATGAAGCAGTTTGATTATTATAGGTGGTTATAAGCTCTACATTTAAATCTGATGCACTTCCTGCATCGTCTCCAGTAAAACCTCCTCCAGCGAAGCCTCCTCCAGTAACATCTCCACTGTCCGTATCACTGTCTGTAAGAATGGATTCAGATCCTCTATCAGATGAACAACCTAAACAAATTAACAAAAATAAGATTTGAAATAGTTTAATCATTAGTAACAGTAGTAATTATTGTGTCTACATTGTTATACAATTCTGATTTTGTTGAATTATTTTCTATTACAAAATCAGCATATTTTATTTTTTCTGAATCAGGTAATTGGAGTTTCATTCTTTTGTCAATAGTTTTGCTAGATAAGTTACCACGTACTTGGGCCCTCTTTTTTCTATCTTCCTCAGAGCTAACTATAACTATCAATTTCATACTGCTTTCTTTTAGCTTATTCAATGATCCAGATTCTATAATTAGAGCTGCATCAACAATAAAAAAAGGATAATCATTTTTTTTGTTTATAATTCTATTTTTAATCTCATCTTCAATCAAAGGGTGTATAATATTATTTAATACTTTTTGAGATTTATTATTTTTAAATGCAACGCTTGATAAAATATGATTATCTATAAATTTCATTTCTGGAAAAGCTTGTAAGATCTTCTTTGCTACTTTTTTACTCTGTAACAATTGTTTAGCTTCGATGTCTGCATCGAAAATGTATGCATTATATTTTTCTTTTATATATTTAGATACAGTACTTTTTCCTGATGCAAGACCACCTGTTACACCTATAACAATCATTTATTCAATTAAGTTTAAGATTCTTGTTGTTACTTCTTGGATTGATCCATCACCATTAATATGAATAATTTCATTATTGTAATACTCAATTAATGGTGCAGTAAGCTCGTGATACACTTTTTGTCTATTAACAATCACTTCCTTTGTGTCATCAGCTCTTCCAGACTTTTCTGCTCTTTCTACTAAACGGTTGATTAGGATGTTTTTATCGACATATATATTTATTACAAATCCTATTTTCTGATTTAATGATTTAAAGATATCTGATAAACCTTCTGCTTGAGGTATGGTTCTAGGGAATCCATCTAGAATCACTCCTTCATTTTGTAAGCTTTTTAAAGTTGTATCCATCATTGCTAAAAGAACCTTATCTGGAACTAAATTTCCAGCATTCATAAACTCTTGGGCTTCAAGTCCTGTCGAAGACTTTTTTTTAATTTCAGAGCGTAAAATATCTCCTGTAGATAAATGTACTAAGTTAAATTTTTTAGATAGAATTTTAGCTTGTGTACCTTTTCCTGCTCCAGGAGGTCCCATTATTAATAACTTCATATTAAATCCTTTGGGACTTAGGGGGATCAAAAATTGCCTGCATAACTATAGCTAATTTTGTCGGTTTATTTTGAAGTTTTTTCTGAATTGTTTTTAGTTTTTTTGATGGAGATTTCTTCTTTTTGTTACCATGACTTATACGATTTTCTAGATGAGTTAAATGCTTATCCTTAATATTATATTCTGATTCTAAATCTTCCTGAAAAATATTATTCTCCTCAACATTTTTTTTCTTTGAGGTGGTAACATTTGCGTTAATCGTATTGCGTTCATTTGTTGGTATTCTTTCAATATCAATGGCTGATTTTTCCATTGTATCATTAAGAAACTCAAAAATATTGAAGTCTGGGTTATTTGAGTTATTAGTTTTTGGAGTTAATGGTTGAGGGTCAAATACTTCTTCTTTATTTTGTTTTTTCTGTCTACTTCTATAGGCTGAAAAAAGATAAAAAAGAAGTATTATTCCCCAATATATAAGCTCTTCCAAAGGTTAATCCTCAGAATCTTCATTTTTGTCATCTGATACCCCAGCAATTGATTGTCTCATGCTAGTGTCTGAAGCAATATTATCTAATTTATAGTAGTCTAATACACCTAAATTACCTTTTTTAAAAGCTTCAGCCATTGCAAGAGGTACTTCTGATTCAGCTTCTACAACCTTCGCTTTCATCTCTTGTTCAAGTGCAACCGCCATTGCCCTTCTTGTTTCTGCTTTTGCTTGTGCTACTCTAAGGTCTGCTTCTGCTTGGTCTGCTTGAAGTTGAGCTCCAATATTTTTTCCTACATCAATATCAGCAATATCAATTGATAAAATCTCAAACGCAGTTCCACTATTTAACCCTTTTTCTAATACCGTTCTTGAAATTGAATCTGGATTTTCAAGTACTGCTTCATAAGTTTCTCTTGAACCAATTGCACTTACAATCCCTTCACCAACTCTTGCTATAATCGTATCTTCAGTAGCTCCACCAACTAAATTAGGGATGTCAGTTCTTACTGTGACTCTTGCTCTTGCTCTAACTTCGATACCATCTTTTGCGACGGCAGATAACTTGCCATCTATTGGTGCATCTATTACTTTAGGATACACACTAGTCTGTACAGCGGAAAGTACATCTCTTCCTGCTAGATCAATTGCAGTGGCAATAGAAAATGTTAATTCTATTCCTGCTTTTGAAGCAGCAATTAATGCGTCAACAACCTTATCTACATTTCCACCAGCCATGTAGTGCACCTCCAAATCATCGCCATTGACTTGCTCTAATCCTGCTTTTTTTGCAGCAATTAAACCGCTGACTATGACTCCAGGAGGAACTCTTCTAAATCTCATACCAACTAGATTCAAGATTGTGACATGTCCTCCTCCTATACTGAAAATAGCTTGTAACCATAGTCCAACTGGTACAACCCATAGTAGTAATAAAATAAATAATATTAATGGTATGGCAACATATAGTCCCATTACGCCTCCTTCATGTTATACATTTAAAATTAAGTCTGTTATTGAGTAATATCTACTCAACTTTACTTCTACTTTTATAATTCTTTTTTAAAGTTGTTTTATTTGAATTAGTACTTATTAGCTTTTGAAAAAAAGCAGACTGACCTATTATTCTCAATAAAAATATTATTCCAAAAATTCCAACAACCACGGCCCACGAAAAACCATCCAAAGCTTCTGAGTATATATCTGGACCAACAGGAATATCAGGAATCAATAATAAATACAACCCATAAAATAGTATAGCTATCCCTGTAATTCCAAATAATCCAAAACCTGGAATAGCTACAAATTCAATAAACAACATTACTAAACCAAATAAAATAATTAATAAATCAGTAGCTGAAGCGAGTTGTGTTAAGTACCCAGCTCCCAGAGCTAAAGTCAAGCATATAATACCAATTGTTCCTCCGATACCCCACCCCGCACTATATAGCTCAGATATTATTCCAATAGTCCCGAAAGTAGTTAGTAATGATGATACTGTAGGGTTTGTCAATATACGAACAACATTTTCTGACCAATTTTCATCTACTATTTCTATTTCATAATTATCTATCATAAGAGATGTAATCAGTTCATCAATACTCTCACTTTTGCCGTCCGCAATACCATACTTTAGTGCAAGTTCAGTAGTAAGAGTAATAAGCTTTCCTTCTTTTCTACCTTCAATATCATCAACTGTCAATGTATCTCCATCTACTACAAGATATTCAAAGCTTAACTCCTCATCAACCATCCCTCTTGCTATTTCGGGATTCTTTCCTGATTTCTCAGCAGTAGCTGCCATTTCTTCTCTCATGTAACTCTGAGATTTTTCAGACTGTTTAGATCCAGACATATCTACTACACTTGTTGCCCCAATAGTTGCGCCCTCTGTCATATAAATTTTATCGCAAGAAAGAGAAATTAATGATCCAGCTGAAATAGCTCTTCTATTTATAAATGCAACAGTTTCAATATCAGTAGAGGCTATGGCGTCTTTAATTTGAGTTGCAGCGTCAACACGTCCTCCAAATGTATCAATATCAAAAATAATTAATTCAGCATTGTTAACTTCTGCTAAATCTATTCCTCTACTGACAAGACCAGGAATACCTAGGTCTATAACATCTTGGATAGGTATAACATATACTTTTTTCTTTAATCCCTCAGCAAAGACAATTGCTGTCATTAAAAAAATAGTACTTAAAATTATGTTCTTAAATTTTGTTTTCATTACTAATTCAAAGATTTACATTTAGATGATGTATTTTTTTTTAAAAGCCTTTTCTTTTTACCTGAAAAATGCTCCATCATTTGCATACAATATTACCTATAAAATTATTTATAGTCTACTATTCCATGTACTTAAAATGAGGAAAAGGGTTGTTTTAAAAAATCTTAGGTGGGCTTTTCCTGAAAAAGAAGATAGATGGCATGTATCAATAATGAAAGAAAGCTATAAATTCTTTTCAAAAGACTTCCTAGACTTTTTATCATTTCCTAAATATTTTGATAATTCTAAAATAAGATTTATCGATCTTAACATTCTCTCAAAAGCAGTGTCTAAAGAAAAAGGTGTGGTATTAGTCGGTTCGCACTATGGACCCTTTGATAAGTTGTTTTATTCATTAAAAAAAAGAGGATTTTCGCTGTCAGGAGTTGCATATAAACAAAATAGTAATGGAGCCGATCTTTTTTTTAGGAAAATAAGAGAAAATTTTATGGTAAATCAACTTTATAAAGGCGGCAACGTAAAACTCCTCAATCAAACATTGAATAATAATAATATTCTTATCTTATTAAGTGACCAAGATGCAAAAAAGAGCGGAATTAAAACAAAATTTTTTGGTATTGAATCCTCCACTCATTCTGGTGCTGCAGTTTTAAGTAAAAGAAAAAAATGCCCACTTATTTATGCTAGTATAGTTAAAAAGGGAGAAATATATCAGGCTAAATTTGAACAAATTAATACAGATGGAGATATTGACTCTATTGTTCAATCCTATACTAATAAAATTGAAGAGACTATTCGGAATAACCCTAGTCAATATTTTTGGTTTCATAAAAGATGGAAGTCGGTTAGAGAATATTAATGGATAGAATTAAAAGTAATCACCCAGATGCTAAGAAATATTTCTTAAATGCTCTGCATAGTAAAAAAATTATTGCCTACCCGACAGATACAATTTACGGCATAGGTACAGATGCTGAAAATTCTAAAGGAATTAATAATATTAATCAAATTAAAAAGCGTTCTCAGCCAATGAGTGTTATCTTGAATGATTTTAGTATCATTAAAAATAAATTAGCTTTAGATGAAGTCACTTTAAAAAAAATTGAAGGAATACTTAAAGATGGGAGTACATGTATAGCTAAGTGTCATCGTGGATCTTTTAATAAATTAATAACAAAGAATGATAAAATTGGTTTTAGAATACCCAATCATCTTTTTTTAAAATCGGTTTTACAACTATATAACAAGCCGGTAACAACAACTAGCATTAATGAAACTGGGGGAAAACCTTTATTCTGTCCGGATGAAATTGAAACCAAATTCGGTAATCAAATTGATTTACTTATAGATGATGGAGTCATAGAAAATGATCCATCAAAAATTTATATGATTGATATGAACAAAATAAAACGAATTCGATAAATGCAGTTTATTATAATTTTTCTTCTTATATCTGTAGCTTATAGTGAGTCTTCGATAAACCAATTTGATAAGCAAGTTAGATATGAATACAACGCTTATGTTGATGTTTTAAATTTAAAACTTGGTGAAGCATCCTTGTCAATCAAAAAACCAGATAATATTAAAGGAACTGATGTTTATCATTTGAATTTTAGTGTAAAAACTTCAAAACTGGGAGATACCATATATAAAATTCGAAACAAAATTGATGTATGGATAAATAAAGAGTCTTTTAATATAGTAAAACAATACAAAAATATAAGTGAGTTAAGGAAAAAGAAAACAACTACTACTTTTATAAACGGCAATAAAGGGGAAACAAATGGAAGAAAATATATTGTAAATGATAATGTATTTGATCCCTATTCTCTAATATTAATATTATCCGAATTTGATATTCCTATCAATTCTTCAAAAAAATTTAATATTGTAGACGCTGGAAAAATTAGGGAGCTAGAGGTTAAAAACTTAGGGTTTAAAACAATTAGGACTCCCTACGGTAAGTTTTCAGGCTATACACTTTCACCTATACAGAACGGCCAACGGGTACTAAAAAATAAAGGTGATATGGAAGTATCTTATGCTTCAATTGATGGAACCTTAGTTCCTATAGAAATCATTATTAAGTTAGGACAAGGAGTTATTACTCTTAAGCTTAAAAAAGTACTCGAATAATATCGTTCAAAATAAGAAAAACCATTAATGAGAGTAAAATAAACATTCCGACTGATTGAATTCTAATTCTAGTTTTTACCGAAAGCTTTCTTCCTATAATAGACTCAACTAAAATAAGTGCAATATGTCCACCATCCAAGCCAGGAATTGGTAAAATATTTATATATGCTAGATTGACACTAATTAAAGCCATTAAAAATAGGAATGGTACGAGGCCAGCTTGAGCAGCTTGTCCAGCCATATCACCTATCATAATAACACTACCTACTTCATCTCTTGAAACATTACCCTGAAAGATCATTTTCAAAGATGAGGTCATTAAAGTCATTGCCCATTTTGTTTCATTAAATCCATAAATAAAAGACTCTGAAAAATTTAATTCTATCGGAATTTGTGTTTTAGAAATTCCAAGTGTACCTACTTCTCTATCTACTCTACCAGAAGTCACGTCAGGGCTTGATCCTAAAGTTACTTCTTCATTAAAAACTTCACCTTGTCTATCAAATGATATAGTAATCGTTTCGTTTGGATATTTTTGGATTTGGGCTACTGCTTCATACCAAGTATCTACACTTTTACCTTGAATGGCTTTGAAAGAATCTCCTACTTGCAACCCAGCATTATCAGCTGGTTGATCAGGAACAATAAAATCAATTGTTGTATTGGTATTTTCAAGCTCTGTATCTCCTTGCAAATTTCCAATAAGAGTAAAAACAAAAAAAGTGAGTATAAGATTCATTATAACTCCTGCACTCATAACCCAAATTTTTTGAAGAGCATTCTTTGATTCAAGTTCGTCTTTTTCTCCTTTGAATTCATTATCCATGCTCTCATCTAAAATGCCTTTCATTTTAACGTATCCGCCTAAAGGTAAAAGACCAATGGTAAAAATTGTTTCTGAGGGATTATTGAATGAAGAAAACTTTGTTGAGTAAACTTTTTTCCATTTTATTTTCTTTTTCTTTATTGAAAAAAAATATATATCAACAATTAGTCCTGTTTTTGTTTTAGTGAAGTCTACAAAATTTGGTGGCATGCCAATTGAAAATCGTTCAACGCCTACTCCGACACTTCTGGCTGCAACATAATGTCCAAGCTCATGAACAAATACGATGACACCGATTAATACTATGAATGCTAATATATAAATCATCTTGCTATTTAGGATTCAAATATAGTTTAATATTTCTATCTAATGTAATTAAATCTTCAAAATTTGGTAAATGATCATTTGAAAATTTGTTTATCGTTTTTTTTAGAAGTGGAAACATTTCATTGAATGCAATCTCATCATCTAAAAATTTTTTTACTATATAGTCATTTGCAATACTCATTATTGGAACCCTATTTCCACCAGCCTGGATTAATTTCTCTACTAATGACAATACTGGATATTTATTAAAATCTGGTTTACTAAATTGTAAGTTCATTGTACTAAAATCTAAACTTTTAACAACACTCTTTTCTCTTAATGGATAAGTTAAAGCATATTGAATAGGAACTCTCATATCTGGGACACCTAAATGAGCCTTATAAGAACCATCGATAAATTCTACCATTGAATGAACTATTGACTGTGGATGAATAACTATTTCAATTTGATCTAGTTTTATATTAAATAACCATAAAGCTTCAACTAATTCTAGTGCCTTATTCATCATGGTAGCTGAATCAATGGATATTTTTCTACCCATATCCCAATTTGGATGATTTAGTGCTTCATCTGGAGTTATAGTTCCAAATGTACTTAAATCTCTTTTTAAAAAAGGGCCTCCACTTCCTGTCAAAATTATTTTTTTTAATTCTGTATCATTTTCACCATTTAGGCATTGATAAATGGCTGAATGTTCACTATCAACTGGGAAGATGTTTACGTTCTTTTTTTTTGCCAACGGCATTATAATATGTCCCCCTAGAACAAGAGACTCCTTATTACTCAACGCAACATCAATTCCATTTTCGACCAATCGAATGGTCGGTTGCATTCCAGCAGTCCCTACGATTGCATTTACAGCAATATCAACATCATCCAAAGGAACTTGACTTGCAGCATTATTACCATGATACAACTTAATATTTTTTACCTTACAGTAGTTAATTAGCTCGTGAGATGAATTAATATTATTGATTGCAACAATACGAGGATTAAAAGATTTCACCTGCTCAAACAAAAGATCAATATTAGAGTTACAACTTAGACCTAGAACAATATGCTTATTTTTACGCGATAAAACTTCTAGTGTTTGGATTCCTATAGATCCTGTAGATCCAAATACAAAAATATTTTTTTTCATTTTAAAAGTCTAAATAATTCCTCTTTTACTAGAATCATAAAAGTTTAAAATATCTTCAATATTAGAATTGCCTTTAAATTCTTCTCTGATTCTGTTTAAAGCGTCGGACTGATTTATATCTGACCTAAAAAGGTATCTATAAGCTTTTTTAATTTTAGACTTTTCAACCTCATCAAAACCTCTTCTAGACAATCCAAGTGAATTAATACCAGAATATTTTACTGGGTGCTTCCCTGCCAATATAAATGGAGGCACATCTTGGACGAGCTTAGAATTTGCAGCAACCATAGCATGCTTACCTATCTTACAAAATTGATGTGCATTGCTTGCTCCCCCTAAAATTGCCCAGTCACCAATTTCAACATGTCCTCCTAGAGCAACTAGATTTACTAATATTGCATTATCTCCTATGATACAATCATGAGCTACATGTACACCAGTCATAATTAAAACATCTTTTCCAATTCTAGTTTCTCCTGTTTCTTTAGTTCCTCTATTTAATGTAACAAACTCTCTTATTATGGTTCTATCACCAATTATAAGCTTTGTTTTTTCACCTGCAAATTTTTTATCTTGAGGAATTGCTCCAATACTACTATTATTGATAATTTGACAATCACTGCCTATTTCGGTGAATTCGCAAATTGTATTAAAATTCCCAATAGTAACGTTATCTTCAATAATCACATCATCTTCAATTACATTGAAAGCACCTATCGAAACATTATCACCAATTTTTGCTGAACTAGAAATAATATTTGTTTTATGTATTTTATTATCGATAACTAACTCCTATTTATTTACCAGCGTTGCTATAAATTCTGCTTTAGCCACTAATTGATTATTTACTTTACATGTAGAATGAAATTTAAATGAGTTCATCTTTTCATGAACAACCTTTGCATCAATTATAATTTGATCACCGGGTATTACGTTCCTCAAAATTCTAAAATCGCTTACTTTGGCTAAATAAACTAGATGATTCTTTGGATTATCAATATAATCTAAAATAATTAGGCATGCTGATTGAGCCATTGACTCCAAAATTAAAACTCCTGGCATTATAGGCTTTTCTGGAAAATGACCACTAAAATATGGTTCATTAATCGTTACATTTTTGATGGTCTGAATATGAGATTTATCTTTTTTCCCCATCACTTTATCAACCATGAGGAATGGATACCTATGAGGAATCATTTCTAATATATAGTTTATATCATTCATACTAAAACTGGTCCTTGAATTCTTGTCTCAACATTTTAGCAAACTCTACGTTTCCTTTATGTCCGCTCTTTATTGCAGTTACATGACCTTTAATTGGTTTACCAAGTAAAGCTAGATCTCCTATAAGATCTAATGTTTTATGTCTTACGGGTTCATTTTTAAAACGTAGTTGCTGCGATTTATATAAACCTCTTGTACCCTTATAAAAATTAATACCAAATTTTTCTTTGAAAAACTTTACTTCATCACCATCCATATCTTTATCTACAATTATAACAGCGTTACCTAAGTTACCACCCTTTATAAGCCCTTGCTTAGTTAATTCAGTAACTTCACTTAATAAACAAAAAGTTCTAGCTGGTGCTATTTGTGTCTCATAGTTAGTATATGCGTTTTGAATTGAACTGTATTGTACATCTAGATCATCTAGATCATACTGAATTGTAAAAGTAGTTTTAAAACCCTCAAATGGTACAGCTAAAACTTCGACATCTTTTTCTTCATCATTATATACTACAGGTTTAGTAATTTCTAAAAATTTTACTTCAGCTTCTTGTTCTACTATGATGCCTTCTTTGAGTGCAGCTACAAAATCCTTAGAGCTACCATCCATAACCGGTGGTTCTTTACTATTGAGCTCTATAATTAAATTATTAATTCTCATTCCTGCGCAAGCTGACATGACATGCTCAGTGGTATGGACTCTAATTCCATTTTGTTCTATAGTTGTTCCTCTTGTCAGATCCACTACATTATCAATATCTGGTACAACAACCTGATCATTCATATCATTACGAATAAATCTAATTCCAGTATTTTCATCAGCAGGATGAAAGGTGATAGTACTCTGGACTCCAGTATGAAGACCAACTCCTGTACAAGAAACTGAATATTTTATGGTTCTTTGTTTAGATGCCATTTTTTTTCAACTTCTTTTCTAAAATTTGAAATCTTGTATATAACGCATCTCTTTCCTGCTTTTCTTTTATTGGTCTTGCTGGGTTTCCTGCATATATATTTGAAGCTGGTAAGGATTTTAGAACGCAAGAACGTGCTGCAATAACAGCTTTTTTCCCAATAGTTAAATGAGGGCCTACATCGCTCTTACCTGCCACTGTTACAAAATCTTCTATTGTTGTACTGCCCCCAACAAATACGCCCCCTGCAATTAAACAACCTTCTCCAATTTTAACATTATGTGCTAGATGAACTTGGTTATCAAGCTTACAATAATTACCTACTAAGGTATCTTGAACTGAACCTCTATCGATTGTGCAGGAAGCTCCAATTTCTACATTTTCACCAATAATAACATTTTTAATATGCGGAATTTTATGATGGAAACTATCTTTTGTATGATAACCAAATCCATCGCTGCCAATTACTGTACCTGAATGAACAATACTATTCCCTCCAATAGTAATATGATCATATAATACAACATTGTCATACAAGATACAGTCATCCCCAATTTCTGAACCTGCACCAATTTTTACGCCACTGCCTATGTAAACATTATTCCCAATGGTTACATCTTCATTTATGACTGAAAATGGTCCTAGATGTAAATTTTCTTTTTTTTCTACAGAACTATGAATTACAGAATTTTCTGAAATCTGATAATTAGGTACAGGTCTCTGATCAAACATATCTAGAACTTCAATCATAGATAAATAAGGATTATCTACAACAATTCCTGGCTGTCCTTTCAGGTCTTCTTTAGATATGACTATAAAAGCTGAGGCTTTCGATTCAGCAATCGCTTTTTTGTACTTTGGGAGAAAAGCAAAAGAGATAGATTCTTTTGAAGCTAAAAATATGTCATCAACTGACGATATAATTATTGATTTATCACCAATTAATTTACCGTTAATTTTTTTGGCAACCTCTTTAAGAGTAATCAAAGTGCTACCTTTTTATTCTGATGCTTGATCAGTCTTTCTAAGCTCGTAAAGTACGTCGTCAGTTAAATCAATTGTTGGTTTGGTATATAAAGATGCTTGAGATCCATCAACAATCAGATCAAATCCTTTTGAAATTGCTACTGCATTTACAGCTTCTTTGAACTTTTCAACTAACTCAAATTCTAATTGAGCTTGCTTTCTTGTTAATTCTCCATTGGGTCCAACTTTTGACATTTGATAGCTTTGAAGTGAATTGTTCATATCAACAATATCTTGCTCTTTGGCTTTTTTCAGCTCTTCGGACATCATTAGACTTTGTTGTTCATACTCTTTAACCATACTATCTAATTCTGTCGCCATCGATTGATATTCTTTTTGAATGACTTCAAGATCAAGCTGCAATTGTTGTTCAACATCTTTGAACTCTTCAAAATCAAGTCTGATTTTTTCAGAAAAAACTACACCTATTTTTTGTTGTGAAAATACTATTCCAGTTAGTAGTAATATTGTTAATATTTTTTTATACACTTTATTCTCCTTATTTAAAAAGTTTGTCCAAATGTAATAGTGTATTCCCATCCCTGAGGTTCACCATCACCAACTATATCATCAAATCCATATCCCATATCAAAACCTAATTTACCAATACCTGGCATAAAAAACCTAACACCAACTCCTGCTGATTTTTTCATAGAAATTGAGTTTAATCTATCAATGTAAAATGGCTCTGTCAATGCAGATGTATTCCATACATTTCCCATCTCACCAAATGCCATAACATATATTACTGGATTTTCAGATAATGGAAATCTTAATTCGGTAACAAACCTTCCCATTGAATTTCCACCAACTGCTTGACCAGTCACTGTTTGAGGGCCAATAGCATTATCTGGATATCCTCTTAGAGCATTGCCGTAAGGAATTCCATTTCCACCCATAATAAATCTTTCATCAAAAGGAACAAAAGTCTGAATATCATCACCAACATCAATTGTTTTAATGACTCCAAGCTTTGCAGAATTGTAGAGAATAAATTTTGAAAAGGTTGGTGTGAACCATTCCAGAGTTAGCATATGTTTTTGAAAATTTTCATTACCTCCAAGAAAACCTCCAGAAAAAGTATTTTCAAGCATAAAAGTCGAGCCATTTGTTGGAAATTCAGCCCTATTTCGACTATCTCTAGATAATACTTGGGATAAACTTATTCCCCTAGTTTTCTGAAGACCTCCAATGTAATTATCTATATCTGCTTGAGAACCTTCATATTCTTTTTGCATAAATTTAGCTGACCACATAACTCTAAAGAAATCATCTGGCCATTCCAACCTTCTCCCAAAACTTGCAACAGCACCACCAACTGTAAAATCTAATGGGAAATAATAATTTGTTGATGAACCTCGAAATGAATAGAAAATAGAAGCTCCAACTAAATAAGGGCTATCGTTTATCATTGGATCTTGAAAACTAATATTTAATGATTTGTATTTTGATGGCTCTTGCTGTGTGTAGACAGAAAAATTAGTCCCTGTGCTAACACCTACATTTAATTTTTGTCCTTTCCCTCTAAAATTATCGAACTCAACTCCTGCTCCACCTGTTATACCATATTCTCCTGTAAATCCAAGATTGGCATTGATTCTTTGTGTAGATTTTTTTTCTTCTACTACAAAATCAAGATTAACCTTATCATCTGATATTGGAGTGACATCAGGAACAACATTGTCGAAATAATTTAAAATCCATATATCTCTCTGACTTCTCATAAGCTTAGATCTACTAAAAACATCTCCTGGATATAGCTTTAGTTCTCTTCTAATGACATTCTCTCTTGTTTTCTCATTACCTGATACAAAAATGTTTTCAACATAGACTTTATTACCTTCATTAAAAACAAACTTTACATCTAATGAATCGACTCCATATGGAGTTACTTCGGGACTAACATTACTAAAGATATAACCTTTATCCTGATAAATACTCATCATATTCTCAAAAACAGACTTATCAAATTGCTCTTTTGCAAATATATCTCCCTCATTTAATCCAAGAAGTCTTTTGAGTTCTTCTTCTTCTGTAATTTGATTACCCTCAAAAGAAAATTCTCTAAAGTAATATTTTGGCCCTTCTTCAATATCAATCTGTAGAGTTAACTCAGCATTTTCTTCATCAATTATTAAAGTGTCACTTAGAACTCTAAAATCTCTATGTCCTTCATTTTGATAAAAAGCTAATAAAACTTCTTTATCTTCATTGAAGACTTTAGGGTCAAAGCTTTTGACCCAAAATGACCACCATTTACGCTGTTTAGTATTTGTAAGCTCTCTTCTTAATTTTTTATCTGAAAAACTCTCATTACCTGCAAAAACAATATTTTTTAATCTATACTTTTTATTTTCCTTTATGGTGAACAAAACATCTCTAGCAAAAGAAGTTCTTACAATCGTGTCTTGTGGAGCTATAATAGAAGGAGTTACTTCAACGTTGTAATATCCGTCTTCCTTATAAATTTCACTAATTTTTCTTGATGCTTTTTCAAGAGAATTTGGTTTAATTCTTTGTCCAGACTTAAGTTCAATTTTATCTGTAAATCTGCTTTCTCTTGCAGTCATTCCACTGAATAAAACCTTATTTAAAGTAGGGCTTTCTGATACCTTGATAGTAATTTCAACCCCATATTGCGATTCATTATTTAAAACAATATTAACATCATCAAATAAGCCTAAGTCCCACAGCCTAGTAATTGCAGTTGAAATATCAGACCTTTGAATTTCAGTCCCGTCTCTTAAACCTGCTGAGTATTTTATCATCTTATCAGATGTAGTTGCATTCCCTTCAACATTTACTCGATACAAAGTAACACTTTGTGCAAATAAGTTTGCAAAAATACAAGCAAGTAATATAAATGTCTTTAGTCTTATCATCTTCTAAACTTTTCCAAAATTTCTTTTTCTCTTTTTAAACTCTTTTACTGCATTTTCTAAATCATTAACACCAAATTCAGGCCAGTTTTTATCAGAAACATATATTTCTGCATATGCTGACTGCCATAATAAAAAATTACTTAATCTATTTTCTCCGCCTGTTCTAATAATTAGGTCTGCATCTGGCAATTCAGGGCAATATAAGTGATTTTTTACAATATCTTCATCAATTATTTCAATATTGGTTTCTAAAATTGAGTTCATAGCATCGACTATTTCCTGCCGACCTCCATAGCTTAGTGCTAATGTCAAAAATAAGCCTGAATTATTTTTTGTTTTATCAATTGTAAAATCTATAAAATCTCTTGTTTTCTTGGGCATATCCTCTTGTCTTCCTACAACATTAAACCTAATATTGTTCCTCACCATATTATCAATCTCTTTGTTTAACATGAATGACAATAATGTCATTAAACTATCTACTTCCTCTTTTGGTCTTAGCCAGTTTTCATTTGAAAAAGTATAAAGGGTTAAAAATGGTAGATTCTTTTTAACACAATCATTAATTATTTTTTTTGCTGTCTGAGCCCCTTCTTTATGACCAAAGACTCTTGGTTGATTTTTGTTTCTAGCCCATCTTCCGTTACCATCCATAATAATAGCTAAATGGTTTAAGGATTTACTATTCATATTGCTTAACTAGGCTTTTAGCTATTTTGATAAATATCTTTGATATAGCGTGTTTTGAATTTGATCTAACTAATGGTTTTCCTTCATCAATTGAAAGCATTAATTCTTCTGAGTAAGGTATTTCTGCAATTAATGGGATATCTAACCTTGAACTCTCTTCTAACCCCCCGCCTTTCTTAAATAAATGGAAATCGAAAGAAAAAGATTCATTTTCTACTTGAACTGCTTTTCCATTTATTGTTATCTCTTGGTTATTCAATCCAAGTATTTGACCATTAATTCTCATAAAGGACATATTTTCGACTACACCTAATAATCTAGTTTTTACCTTTTTAAACATATCAGCTCCTTTTCTAACATCTGTCAAAGCAATATCGTTTGGTGTGGTTACGATGATAGCTCCATCTAAAGGAATTTTTTGTGACAAAGTCAGTTGGACATCTCCAGTCCCTGGTGGAAGATCTAATATTAAATAGTCTAAATCTCCCCAGGAAACATCTTTAAAAAATTGCTCTGTCATCTTAGCAACTAAAGGTCCTCTCCATACTACTGGAGCTTGATTACCGCTAATAAATCCAAAGCTCATTAATTTTATATTATTTTTTTCTATTGGAACAATTTTAGTGCCATCAATTACCTGCGGGTTTTCATTAACTCCCATAGTGATAGGTAATGATGGTCCATAAATATCAAGATCTAAAAGACCAGTTTTGTAACCTAATTCAGAAAGAGCCGAAGCTATATTCAAAGCAATAGTAGATTTACCTACACCTCCTTTGCCGCTAGCCACTGCAATAATATTTTTAATATTACCTTCAACATTAGCATCTTTATTGCTTGTATCCACTGTCTTTCTAGAGGGCTGGTCCAATACCTTGACTTTAATATCAAACTGATCAGATTGAATTATGTTAGAAATTTGTTCAATTAATTGATTTTTCTTTTCATCATTTTTAGATGAAATAGCAAGTATAATTGTAATAATATTTTTGTCAATAACAATATCTTTAACCATTCCAAAGGAAACAATATCTCTATTAAAACCAGGATAATTAATGGTCTTTAGTTGTTCTAGTATTTGATTTTTATCCATTTAACAATAAAGTTTCACGAGTGTAAAAATAGATATTGAAAATGTAAAATGTTAGAAAATTATTAACTTATCTTTCTTGCCCAAAAAAAGAATAATTTTTGTCGATTGAATTTTCATATTCATCGGGAACTTCATCTTCATCATAGATTGCATCAACAGGACATTCAGGTTCACAAGCACCACAATCAATACACTCTTCTGGATTAATATATAGTTGTTTATTGGTGGCATCGTAACCACTATCTTTTGCTTCTTCTCCTGAACCTTCCGGATCATCTGGTCCATGAATGCAGTCAACAGGGCAAACTTCTACGCATGCCGTATCACAAGTTCCAACACAAGGGTCTGCAATTATATAAGTCATAAATTTATTTTTTTGTTATAATTAATTTAATATTAGTTACTTCTGTTACTATAATTATACGTAGCTTCGCTCCTATGTTCAAAGGAAAAAATTTAAATTTATTTTTATTAACTGTACCGTTAATGAACTCAATAGCTCGATCGATTTACGATGTTGCTTTTATTTGGCTTGTTTTGGATTTAACTAATTCTGAAAAAATTACAGGTATAGTGGCCATGACATCCTATTTGCCAGCTATTTTATGTGGTCTTTTCATTGGTGCAATAGTCGATTTATTCTCTAAAACCAAAATGATTTCATTTGCTACTATAATGCAAGGACTTGTTCTAGCTTTAATACCCATCTTATTTTTTTTTGACATTAAGTCAATTTGGATTATCGTATTGATTGCATTTTTTCATAATGCATTTGGACTTCCTATGGTACCTGCTTTTAATGCGTATTTACCCACCCAAATTAGTAAAGACGGTTTATTAAAAGCCAATTCAGTAGTTAATATTTCATGGCAAACTGCAGTATTAATAGGTCCAATTATTGCTGCTCAACTTTTAACAATTTATAACGTAGAGCATTTATTTATTTTCTGTCTTCTATTTTACTTTATTGCTGCAGCTATAACCACTGTCGCTCCTCAAGACATTGTGAAAAAAGAAGAAATAAATATCTATAAAATTTTCTCTAAAACTAAAGAAGGAATTAGTTACTTGAGAAAACATACAACATTTGCATTCATTGTTTTACTTACATTATTAAGCAATTTATTTGTAATGGGCCCTGCAATAGTTGGTATTCCAATTTTAGTAAAACTATACTTAGGGGGATCAGCATCTGATTTTGCGCTAGTAGAAGCTTTTGTGGGACTAGGAATGTTGGTTGGGACTGCAACAGTATATAAAATTGGCAATAAATTGCCGCATGGTCTATTATTTCTTTTAGGTTTGTTCATTGATGGAGCAAGCTTTTGCTTTTATTATTTTATTGAGACTTTAAGTCAGTTGAATTTTTTATCTTTCATTCATGGTGTTGGAATTCCGTTCTTAATTATTTCTAGGGTTTCAATAATGCAAAAAAATATTCCGGAGAAATTACTAGGTCGTATATTCGCAATTATTTCTGTATCTATTCTCAGTATGACAGCAGTATCTAGCGGAATCATAGGACTACTCACAGAACTTATGAGCATTCATGAGATTTTTTTACTTTTTGGTTTACTAGCTGGTTTATGTGGCATAGCAGGATTACTTCATCCTAAAATTAGATATTTAAACTAATAGTTCTGAGATTCTTTTTTTGGTCAAATCTCTTAATTCTTCAACTGTTAAATCTTCGTAGTCGGACGGTTTAATTGGTTTTCCAAAAACTGTGGTTAATTTTCCAGGATTCACAATCCAGCTATTTCTAACATTTGCTCGATATGCTCCAATTAAACCAACTGGAACAATTGTAGCAACATTTGTACTTTTGGTAAAATGAAATCCTCCTTTTTTAAACTCATTCATTTCTCCTGTGAGAGTCCTTTGGCCCTCAGGTGAAAAAACCATAGAATCTCCATCTTGGACTAATATTTTTTCGGCCGATTTTAATGTCATTTTAGCTTTATCTGTATTGTCATGAGTAATTGGATAAAATCCGTATCTTTTTATAAAAGAACCAAAAATAGGCCACTTTTGTAACCCCTCCCATCCAATAGCATTTACATAATATGGTATTGCACCGCCAAGCATAAAAATATCAAACATTGATTCATGATTGAACATAAAAATATAAGGACCTTGATTTTTTTTAGGAGCTTTGCCTTCAACGGAATACCATTGGAAAGATATTAGCATCAATATTCTACATGTTATTGGAATGATCGGGAAATAAAGTTTTCTTGGATGAATTAAATATGATAATAAAATGAATTGTACCATAAAGAGAGTAAAAAATGGCAGAAATAGTATAAACACTATTATAGAAATTATAGTTTTAATCATATTGAAGTATTTTAATCTAACTTTTTAAGAATATCTAACATTTTATGATTTGCTTTAGGTAATGGATATTTATCAATATCATCAAGCAAAATCCATTTATATTCCTGTTCCGTAGATAAACCCTGAATAGACTTAGGATAAGATAAAAATAATGTAATATTAACGCCAAAATGCGAATAATGGTGTTTTACAGACCCTAGATATATAGGGCTTTTTACCTTTAAATTAGTTTCTTCTTCTATTTCCCTAATCACAGCGGATTCTGCAGATTCATTTTTTTTAATTTTCCCACCTGGAAACTCCCATAAATCAGCTAACAATTTTTTCTTTTCTCTTTTGGAGATAAGAATTCTATTTTCATATTTAACTACAGAGACAGCAACTTCATACATTGGTAGCTTTTTAAATATTTTTGGGTTGGGATATTCTGTGGGATTACTTGTTTTAAAAGCTTTACAATTTTCATTTATAGGACATTGGCTACAAAAAGTAACTGTAGCCTTACATGTAGAGCTACCTAGATCCATCAAAGCTTCATTATAATCACCCGGTCTTTTTTTACTTTGATTATTTTCTAAGAAAATAGTAACTCTTTTTTTATTTCTTTTGCTTTTCTTTTTAAGACCTAGCTGTCTGTAGCCTATTCTTTCAAGATTAGTGTCTATACCTACAGTTTTTTCGCCATAAGAAATTGCCATAATCATTTTGGCAGTGTATTCTCCTATTCCTGGTAATTTTATTAATTCCTCATACTTTTTAGGAAAAGGCCCTGTTATTTGTTGTGATGCTCTATATATATTTTTGCATCTGTTATAATAGCCTAAACCCTCCCAATTTTTAAGTACTTCTTCATAATTACTATTTCTTAGTTTTTTAATGGTCGGAAATTTTTTCATCCACTTATTGAAGTAGGGAATTACAGTAGAAACTTGGGTTTGCTGTAACATGATTTCAGAAATCCAAACTCTATACGGTGTTCTCCCATGCCTCCATGGGAGATGTCTTTTGTTTTGATCGTACCACTTTAGTAGCTTCTTGTGAATCATAAGCTACAATTTACTAACTTAACTACATGTTGTGTCTATTAATGCTGCACAAGCCTTATATGGATCTACATTTGATGCAGGTCTTCTATCTTCCAAATATCCTTTTCCTTCATTAGCTACATCCATTGGAATTCTAATTGAAGCGCCTCTGTCACTTACTCCGTATTTAAATTCCTTAATGCTGCATGTCTCATGAGCTCCAGTTAATCTCTCATCATTATTTGCTCCATAGGCATCTATGTGCTTTTCAACTTCATTACCGAGTTTTTCGCATGCTTCATTAATGACTGCAATACCACCTTCAGCTCTCATACCCTCTGTACTGTAATTAATATGTGCACCTGAGCCATTCCAATCACCTTTAATTGGTTTTGGATGTAACTCTACTCTTAAGCCGTAATCTTCCCCAATTCTTTCCAGCAACCATCTAGCAACCCAAAGCTGATCACAAACTTCTAATGCTGGTAACGGTCCTACTTGGTATTCCCATTGTCCTAACATTACTTCAGCGTTAATTCCAGAAATCTGTAAACCTGCATCTAAACATAAATCTAAATGTTCTTCTACTAGACTTCTTGCTGCTACATTTTCTGAACCTACACTGCAATAATAAGGACCTTGAGGTCTTTCAGGAAAACCTTCTTCAGGCCAGCCCGCTGGCTGCTTTCCATCCATTAATGTATACTCTTGTTCTATTCCAAACCATGGTTTATGTTCTTTAAATTTATCAGCTAATCCTACAAGAGCTGCTCTAGTATTAGATTTATGTGCTGAGCCGTCTGGATTATTGACTTCACACATAACGAGAATATTCTCTCCTCCTCTTAATGGATCTGGACACATCCAAACTGGCGTTAGTTTACAATCACTGTCACCTCCATCCGCCTGTAATGTACTTGAACCATCAAAACCCCATGTGGGTAGTTCAGAAACAGATGAAACTCGACTGTCTAATACTTTAGTTTTTGATCTAAGTCCTGCGGTAGGTTGATAGCCATCAATCCAAATATATTCTGCTTTAACTTTCATTGAAAATCCCCTTTATAAATTATTTTAAAAGATTAAGTTAACTAAATATATTTATAAATAAGTATAAATAGAATTACTTATTTACTATTCTTGTAAGTTTTACCTAAAATTTTTAGGTCTACTGAGGTTTCTTCCTTATAGGTAGAAAGAACTAGATTAGATTGAGTTCTTGAAACTCCAGGCCAATTTTGCATCTCATATAATAAATCTTCGAGTGCTTGTGAATTTTCAACTCGAACTTTTAAAATATGCGAACCTCCACCTGTAATAGAATGACATTCCATAACAGACTCACATTTGTCAGCTTCTTTTATAAAACTACTGTAATGATCAGAGTGTTCACTTACTATAAAGACAAAAGCGGTTAAATCTAGGCCAACATTCTTATGGTTAAGAATACCTACAAATTTATTGATTAACTCTTTATCGGAAAGTTTTTTAATTCTTTCTGTTACAGCTGGAATAGACAAATTAACCTTCTTTGCGATTTCGCTTGCTGAGGCTCTACCATTTTTTTGAATGATTTGTAATATTAGTATATCTTTTTTATCTACCATATTTAAAATTATTAATAAAATATTAAAATTAATTAATAAATTAATGTACTATGGTTGAATATAGTTAATGAATTAAAGTTTAACAAAATATTAGATATGTCTATTAAACAAACTGAACTGAATGACTTAATTGCTCGCATTGATGCTTTAGAAAAAAGATTAGAAAAGTTAGATCCTGTTAGCAAAAGAAAACTTCCGAGCAAGGAAGCTCAGATAAAAGAGATTAAAAATGGTCTTGAAGAATGGTCTCAAAAATTTCCAAGTTTGGATGTTGAATTTGAACTATTAAAAATGTTAGACTGGTTAACAGCCAATCAAAAACGTAAAAAAGACTATAAGGCGTTTTTTCGGAACTGGTTGAGGAAATCCTCTAACTCAATTGAGCAGAAAGTTGAGGACGTTTTTAGATATGTTTACGGTTGCACAACCAATGATGATTGCGAATATCAAGAGTCTGAATACAAAGATATGTATATTTTTTGCAAAAAATGTGAAACACAAAAAACTATAATCAAGTCTATTAAAAGCTAGTCTTCTTTTTCAACTAGGATAGTTAAACTACCTTTAATATCCGAAGTAAAGATAATATTAACTTTATGTTCACCAAGAGTTTTAATGGGAGAATCTAAATCAATATATTTCTTATCGATTTCAACACTTTTTTCTAGTAGCAGTTTTACTATGTCAATTTTTGTAACTGAACCAAAAAGCTTATTATCTTCTTCTGATTTCATCTTAACGTTGAGATTAAGTTTTTCAATATCTTTAATAACAGATAAAAGTTTATCTTTCTGCGTTTCTAGTTTTCTATTTTCTTGCTTTCTCTCTTCTTCTATACTTTTCATTTGAGTCTGAGTAAATAAAACAGCTAATTTTTGAGGAATTAAATAGTTTCTAGCATATCCTGCTTTGACTTTTACGATATCTCCCTGTTCACCTAAATTAAGGACGTCTTCTTTTAAAATAACTTTCATTTTTAATCCCTATCCACTGCGGCAAAAGGAAGTAATGCAATATTTCTTGCTCTCTTAATAGCTAATACGAGCTTTCTATGCATTTTACTACTAGTGCCAGTTACTCTTCTTGGGGTAATTTTACCCTGATCGTTAATAAATCTATTTAAAAGCTTAACATCTTTATAATCAATGTTTTGGATATTATTTCTTTTAAAATAACAAGACTTCTGTCTGCTTGATAACATTAATTTTCCTCCTGAACGGTATCTTCTTTGATATTTTTTTCACTATTAATATCCAACGATGGCTTATCATCAAGTTTGATAATCATATACTTCATAACTTCCTTGTTTAAATTTAAAAACACCTTAAACTCATTTATAAAATTGGTATCTTGAAATTCGGTATTAAGCAGTATATAGTTTCCATACTTATGCTTTTTTACATTATAAGCTAGTTGCTTTTTCCCCCAAAAATCATGACTAAGAATTCCATGTTTTTTCTTCTCAACAAATTCTGCAACTTCACTCATTACATCCGAAATTTGCTCTTTGCTGTGATTAGGATTCAATATGTACAATACTTCATAGTAATTCATAAACTTCTCCATTATAAAAGTGGTGCAATAACAAGTGATACCACTGATATTAGCTTTATTAAAATATTTAATGATGGTCCTGCTGTATCCTTAAAAGGATCACCTACAGTATCTCCTACAACTGCGGCTTTATGTGCAGTACTGCCCTTTCCACCGTGTTGCCCTGATTCAATATATTTTTTAGCATTATCCCACGAACCTCCCGCGTTAGACATAAAGATGGCTAATAGGACTCCTGTAACAGTAACACCAGCTAGTATACCTCCCAACATTTCTTTTTGGCCAAGTACTAATCCAAAAAAGATTGGTGTGAATACTGCCAATGCTCCAGGAAGAACCATTTTATTAATAGCAGCAGTAGTAGCAATGTCTACACATTTTGCGTAATCTGCTTTTGCCTTGCCATCTAAAAGACCTTTAATTTCTCTAAACTGTCTTCTTACTTCTTCAATCATTTCAAAAGCAGCATCTCCAACAGCTTGCATTGCTAATGCTGAAAATACAAACGGTAATGAAGATCCTATTAATAAACCTGCCATAACAGTTGGATCATTTATGTCAAGGGTTAAACCACCAACAGTTTCTCTAAAAGCAGCAAATAATGCTAATGATGTTAAAGCAGCGGATCCAATTGCAAAACCTTTACCTATTGCAGCTGTAGTGTTGCCAACAGCATCAAGTTTATCTGTTCTTTCACGAACTTCTTTTGGAAGCTCAGCCATTTCAGCAATACCGCCAGCATTATCAGCAATAGGGCCATAAGCATCAACAGCTAATTGTATTCCAATTGTAGACAACATCCCTAAAGCAGCTAGAGCAATACCATAAAGATGTGCAAAGTGATATGCACCAAGAATGGAAAGTGCAATAACTAATACAGGAAGCGCAGTAGAAAACATCCCATTTGCTAGTCCTGAAATGATATTAGTTGCAGAGCCGGTTTCACTAGCTGCAGCAACGTTTTGTGAAGGCTTCTGGTGATCTGAAGTGTAGTATTCAGTTAATACTCCAATCAAAATTCCAGATACCAAACCAACTACAGTTGCAAGAAACAAATCAAGGGCTTCAACACTCTGATATCCTTCTGCTAATGATACTGGATCACTAATTAATCTTCCAATCAAAAAATAACTAACTACTGTCATGACAGCGCCGGAACCAAAAACGCCAATGTTAAGGGCTGTTTGTGGATTGCCACCTTCTTTAGTTTTAACAAAAAAAGTTCCAAAAATTGAAACTAGAATTCCTGAAGCAGCCAAAAATAAAGGTAAAAAAACTAAACTTTTCTCACCTGCTGTCGCAGCTAAAACCATTGCGCCAATCATAGAACCAACGTATGATTCAAATAAATCCGCACCCATACCAGCTACGTCGCCAACATTATCTCCCACATTATCAGCAATTGTTGCTGGATTTCTAGGATCATCTTCTGGGATTCCTGCTTCCACTTTACCAACTAAATCTGCGCCTACATCTGCTGCTTTAGTATAGATTCCTCCACCAACTCTAGCAAAAAGAGCAATTGATGAAGCGCCCATGGCAAAACCAGATACTTTAGTCATAACTAAAGAAAAATCTGGTGATGTCCCTAAGCCTCCATACAAGAAAAATAACGATGAAAGTCCCAAAATACCTAGTCCAACAACATTCATTCCCATAACTACCCCGCCGTTAAAAGAAACGCTGAGTGCCTTGCTTAAACTAGTTCGTGCAGCTTCTGTAGTTCTGTGATTAGCCAATGTAGCAACTCTCATACCTAAGGCTCCAGCTAAACCACTACAAATTGCGCCAACTATAAACGACAGGGCAACTTCTGTTGTATTTGATGACATGTTAACCCAATACAACAATGCGGCTACTGTAATAACAAATACGGTTAATACTTTGTACTCTCTTACAAGAAAAGCTGTTGCTCCTTCGCGAATTGCCAAGCCAATTTCTTGCATTTTTTCATTTCCTGGATTTTGTTTTGAAATCCAGCTACTTCTCATTAATCCAAATACAACTGCCAGAACTCCTGACAATGGTACTAAATAGTATAGATTTTCCACTATGCTACTCCTATAGTTTGATTATTATAATTATTCATTGTGAATTCTTCGCCATTTTTTATCAATGAAGTCATTGCTTCAACTGA
>MDTB01137610.1_pt1 | contig 27064 bp, 30 predicted proteins | sample 811161 | NCBI WGS metagenome assembly MDTB01 (sample SAMN05326650, study PRJNA326480) | marine metagenome | isolation source: seawater | place: Mediterranean Sea | collected 2009 | reverse complement strand
TTTATTTAAATGTTCTGCAATCTTAATTGCATTTACACCGATTGATCCAGTCGAGCCTAATATTGATAAGTGTTTTTTCATTAAAAAAATTCTTTGTTAAATATTAAAGAAAAAAATATTCTATTCTTATTCATCTTTGTTTCTATTCCAATATTAAATTTTTGTACAGGTAAAATAACACTAATAAATAAAAAATTAATCTGACCCGTTTGATTCTTTGGTGAATTAGCATTATTCGAATAATTATGTTTTTTAAAAAAACTAGTTCCAGAGCCTAATCTATAAGTTAATACCTTATAGTGAAACCATTTAGAAAAATCAAATGTGAGATTAGATATATAAAAATATCTCAAAACTTTCATATCAACGCGTTCCAAAGAAGTTACCCATTTCAAAGTATCTAGAGAACCAAAGAAATACTGAACACCAGATCCTATTACTTGTAAAGATGATTCTTCTAAATTTTTAGCAAAAACGCTAGTTACAAGAACCAAATTTTTACTTACTTTAAACCCAAAGCCTATATCGGGATAATAATTAATTTTATTTTTATTTAATGCAGAAGAAAAATTATTATGAAATGTAAAACGATTTTTATTTAAAGGATTAATAACATAAGAATGACTTAGCCAAAATGAAGCTATTTCATTAGGAACATTTTTAATTGCATGACCAGAAGCTCTTGTTAATGAAGAAAACAAAAAAATTATACCTATTATATAAAATCGAATTAATATACTCACAGGTACTTTAAATAATGCCTCTTTTAGAAAGTTTAATAAAATTAATTATGTCTTTGACAATCTTATTATTTGGATATTGGGATTTAATAACCTCCAAAGCAGTTTTTCTATTATTTTCAGATCGAAAAAATATTTTATATACATCTTTTATTATTTTTCTACTTTGATGAGAAAACCCTCGTCTTTTTAAACCAATATTATTAATACCATGAAACTTTAATGGATTATCAGCTGCTAAAATATAAGGTGGTATATCTTGAACAACTCTGAATCCACCGCCAATAAAAGCATGCTCACCAATCTTAGTAAATTGATGAACTAAAACACCTCCTCCTAAAACAACCCAATTCCCAATTTCTACATGTCCTCCAAGCGTTGCTAAGTTAGATAAAATAACATTGTCTCCAATTAAACAATCATGAGCAACGTGACTGGATGCCATTAGTAAAACATTTGAACCAACTTGTGTTTTACCTTGAGCACTAGTACCCCTGTTCACAGTAACAAATTCCCTAATGATTGTGTTTTTACCTATTATTGTCTTAGTTTTTTCACCACCAAATTTTAAATCTTGAGGAATCTCTCCTATTGAACTCGAATGAAAAATTTTACAGTTTGGACCTATAGTAGTATCATCACAAATTGTAACATTATTCCCAATATCACAATTATCTCCAATCTTTACATTTGCGCCAAGAATTGAATAGGGACCAATTTTTATGTTTAATCCTAGAATAGTTGTTTTGTCAACAATCGCAGTGGGGTGTATTATACTAGAAATATTATTCTCGAGCTCTATCAACTAAATTAGCTGAAAATTTTGCTTCTGCAACAACTATATCATCAACTTTACATATACCATGAAATTTACATAGATTTAATTTTTTCTTTATAAGGTTCATATGTACCTTTAATTGATCTCCTGGAGTTATAGGCCTCCGAAATTTTGCACTTTCTACAGCTGAAAAAAACATATTCATGGATAAAGGATCTTGTACTTGACTAAGCATCAAAAATGATCCTGCCTGTGCCATAATTTCTAAAGATAAAACACCTGGCATAACTGGTTGGCCTGGGAAATGCCCTTGGAAAAAAGGTTCATTTATAGTCAAATTTTTCAAAGCTATAAGTGCCTTCCCAGGATCAGTTATCTTAATACGATCTATAAGAATAAAAGGATACCTATGAGGTAAAATATTAATAATATCATTAATATTAAACTCAAGTTTAGTTTTAAATTGATTCATATCACTATTATTCCGATCTCAGTCCTTGTAATTCTTTTGCATAATGTTTTTTTAATTTTTTTACAAACTCAACATTACTCGCATGCCCTGCTCTAGCAGCTGTTACATGCCCTTTAATAGGGACACCTAATAAAGCCAAATCTCCAATTAAATCTAAAGTCTTATGTCTTACTGGCTCATTTTTAAATCTTAATAATTTCCCATTTAAAATCCCATTTGCACCATGAACAATATTATGTTCAATACCAAACAAGTCTTTCAAACGATCCATTTCAATAGAATCAATTTCTTTATCAATAATAACCACTGCATTTTCTAGACCACCACCTTTAATTAAACCTTGTTCTTTAAGCATCTCAACTTCACTTAAAAAACAAAAAGTTCTAGCAGGCGCTACTTCAAATGAAAAATCTTCCTCCATATTATAAATTGCTTCATACTGAGTTCCTAAAGCTGGTAGGGGATATTCTACCATGAAAGTAATCCTAAACCGATCTGAAGGAATAACATGTATATCAATATCTCTATATGAATTAGTATAATTAACTGCACGTGTAATCTCTAATACCTTCCTTTTTTCTTTTTGAATTTTTATACCCGCTTTGATAAGACACTCAACAAAGTCTTTTGCACTACCATCCATTACGGGAGGTTCTTTCCCATTTAATTCAATTAGAATATTATCTAATCTTAAACCACTTACAGCAGCAAGTGCATGCTCTACTGTATGGATTCTAACATCATTTTCTTCAATAGTAGTCCCTCTTGATATATCAACTACATGATCAATATCAGCTTTAATCTCTAAACAACTAGCAATATCAGATCTAACAAAACGAATTCCAAAATTTTCTGGTGCAGGATGAAAAGTAATAACAGTTTTTACCCCTGTATGAAGTCCGACACCTTCACATGATTGAGATGTTTTTATCGTTCTTTGGTTCCGTTCCATAAAAATTTTTTTTAAGTTAGATTAAATCAAATTATCAATCTTATCTTTCAATTTACCTATCTGATTTATCATTGCCTGTCTTTTATTATGCTCTCTAATATTCCTTGCAGGAAATCCAGCATATACTTTTCCACCTTTTAAAGATTTTGTAACTCCTGATTTTGATGCCACTATTGAATTATTTCCAATTTTTAAATGTGGTGCGACACCTACCTGACCTGCGAATGTACAATAATCTCCAATTTCTGAACTTCCAGCAATTGCAAAACCCGCAGTTAATAAACAACCCTTCCCAATTTTTACATTATGTGCAATATGTACAAGGTTATCAATTTTAGTCATATCGCCAATAATAGTACTACCAATTGTTGCACGATCAATCGAACAATTAGATCCAATTTCTACATTATCTCCAATAATTACATTACCAGTCTGTGGTATTTTTTCATGGATATTATTAATAGTAACATAACCAAAACCATCAACTCCAATAGTAGTCCCGCCATGTATAATAACATTGGAGCCAATAACTATATCATTATAAATAGAAATATTGGCATGTAATACACTCCCTTCTCCTAAAGAAGATTTTTTACCTATTACGGTGTTTGCACCAATCACACAGTCATTTCCAATAACCGCACCATTTTCAATACATACCATTGGTCCAATAGACACATTATTACCTATTTTTGCGTCCTTGGATATTACTGCTGTTTTATGAATAGCGGGCTTTTGTTTCATTGTGGGATAAAATAGCCTAAGTGTTTGCGCTATAGCTAATTGTGGATTTTGAACGACAATACCCATTTGGTCTTTTTTCAATAAAGAGGATTTAGTTACAAAAATTGCATCAGCATTAGTTTTATGTAAATATTTATTATAAAGAGGGTTACTTAAGAAAGTTATAGTCCCCGCTTTTGCATCTTGTATCTGCGAAACACCAATAATATGATGCTTATCATTACCAACCACTTCTCCTTTAACAAAAGAAGCTATCTGCCCAAGAGTAAAATGCAATTTAATCGTTTGATTTTAAATTGCGCAATTGATGTAACACATCATCTGTCATATCATATTTTGGTTTAAAATAAAGCAAACCAACCGATGCATCAATTATATAGTCATAACCACCATCTATAGCTACTTTATCAACAGCTTTTTTAACCTTCCCTAAAATTTCATATTCCATTTGGGCTTGTTTTCGCATCAATTCTCCTTGCGGACCAACTTTTTCAGCTTGATATCTTTGTATAGCTTGTTCCATTTGAATTAACTCTTGCTTAATACTTTCGCCTTTATCTAAAGCCATAAGACGTTTAACCTCATAATCTTGTTTCAAACTATCCATTTTAAGTACCATTTTATCAAATTCCGTCTGCACCTTACCATATTCTAATTGCAATTGTGATTCAGCCTCCTTGAATTCTTCAAATTCAGTTCTAATTCTCTCAGAAAGCACATACCCAATCTTAAGCTGGGCAGAAGCTATTGAAGTAGCAAATATAAATATGCATAAAAAGATAAAAAAATTAAAATATTTTTTCAAAACTCACTCCTTTATTATTAAAATTGTTGGCCAAAAGTAAGAGTGGTTTTCCATTCAGGTTTTATAGATCCATTCATATCTACACTATCAAAACCCCTTCCGATATCAAAACCTAACATTCCAATCATTGGCATAAAAAATCGGATACCTACTCCTATTGATCTTTTTAAATCTAATGGGCCACTTCTTGGTAGATTTAATCGCTCCATTAAATCTACTGAAGACCAAACATTACCCATTTCTGCAAAAACCATTCCATAAACTACAGGATTTTCTGCAAATGGGACTCTAAATTCTGTACCAAATTTAATCATCGTGTTACCTCCAATTGGATTACCAGAACTAGTTAAAGGCCCAACACGATTATCCTCATAACCTCTTAAAACATTACCATAAGGGATCCCATTACCACCCATAATAAACCGATCATTGTAAGGAATGTAAGATGGGTCAGAATTATTTGATGGCAATTCTTTTATTACACCAATTTTCATTGAATTCATTAATACAAATTTCCAAAAGGTTGGGGTAAACCATTCAAGGTTCATCGTGTGCTTGTGAAAATTTTCTTGTCCTCCTAATTTCCAACCAGACAAAGTAGATTTAAATGATAAATGAGAACCAATTGTGGGGAATTCAGGATGATCTCGACTATCTCTTCTTATTGCTTGAATTATACTAATCCCATCTGATTTAGTCCTACCACCCGCATAATTATCTATATCTGCTTGACTACCTGTATATTGCCTTCGATGGACTTGAAACTGCCAAGTCCCCCTAAAATAATCATCTGGCCATTTAAAAATTCGACCAAGCATAATACTTGCTCCAGCAATAGTTGTCTCTAATGGAGAATAATACATTGTTGAGCCCCCCATCATTCGATAATAAATTGATCCACCAATCAAATTTTTAGTATCATTTACCATAGGGTCTGTGAAGCTTATACTAGCAGAACGACTTTTAGGACGATTAGTGTTATAGGATTGATAAGCATAAGAATTTTGGCTACCAGCTCCAACCCCAGCGTTAAAACTAAAACTTAAACTTTGACCTCTTCCTCGAAAATTAGGTAAAGAAATACCGCCACCTCCAGTAAGCCCAAGATATTGAGAATAGCCCATATTTGCACTAGCTTGCCCAGCAGGTTTTTCTTCTACATTAAATTCTACGTCAACTTTATCATCAGATACTGGTAAAATATTAGGAGTTGCATTAGCAAAAAAATTCAACATCATAACCTCACGGTAACTTCTTGCTATACGTTCTTGGCTATAGACATCACCAGGGAATATACGTAATTGTCTTCTGATAACATTTTCACGAGTTCTAGTATTACCTTGCACTATAATATTATTAATATAAACCTTATGGTTCTCTATAATAACAAAATGAACATCAAGCGAATCTATCCCGATTGGAGTAATTTTTGGATCAATACGACTATAGATATAACCACGATCTAAATACAATCCCTGAACTCTAGAATAAATGGCTAAATTGAAATCCTCATCACTATACTGCTGACCTTTTTCTAAAGCCAATGCATTATGTAATATTTGTTCATTGAATAATGACATCCCTTCCCAGCTAAAATTTCTATATTTATACTGCGAACCTTCAGAAATAGTAAGTACGATATCCATTTGTTTTTGGTCTTCTGCATAAATAATAGTGTCCTGTAAAATTGTAAAATCTCTATATCCTTTGTTATGATAAAAAGCTGATAGTAACTTCAAATCTTCTTTAAATTTTTCATTATCAAAAGTTGATCGCCAAAACATATATAATGGTTGTTGTTTTGTTTCTTTCAGTTGCCATCGCAAACGAAAATCAGAAAAATTTTCATTACCATTAAAAACAATGTTTTTTATCTTTGTTTTATTATTTTCTTTTATTTTAAAAGTAATATCTTTAACAAGATTTGAATTTTTTCCTAAAGATAGAATTGTACTGTCTTTTTTAGAAGAAACCTGAGAAATTACAATTGTATTAAGATAGCCTTTTTCAGCATACATCTTCTTAATTAATTGAACAGCCTCATGCAAAGTGTTTGGTTTAATTCTTTGGCCGCTGGCAAGGCTTAATTCTTCTTCAAACTTGCTATCCTTTATTTTTCTATTACCATTATAATTAATATCACCTAAAATATAATTTTCAGTTACTTTTATAGTTAAATAAATACCATCTTCTGTTTCTTTATCATAATGTAGTTGAATATCTTGGAAAAGATTTAATTGCCATAATCTTTTAATGGCTCTAGGAAATGCTGTGGGCATCACTGTTTGACCTTCACGAAGACCAGCTGTAAAAATTATTGTGTTTTTAGAAGTAATTTTATTCCCTTCCACATTAACCTGGACTAATTTAATTTGATCAGAAAAATCTTGAGCAAATAATTCTTGGCTAATGAAAAAACATAAAACAAAATAAATTTTCTTAATCAAATTTTCCATTGTTTACTCACTTTACCAAATCGACGCTCTCGGTTTTGATAATCATATATTGCCTCGATTAATTCATTTTCTCGAAAATTAGGCCACAATGTATCTGTCATAAAAATTTCAGTATATGCGCTTTGCCATAATAAAAAATTACTTAAACGAAATTCTCCGCTTGTTCTAATCATTAAATCTGGATCAGGAAAATTCTTCGTATATAATTCTTGATTAAATAATATTTCATCAACTTGATTAATATCCAACTGTTTTGATTGAACTTTTTTTGCTATTGATATTGCCGCAGTTAAAATTTCTTTTCTACTACCATAGTTAATAGCTAAGCAAAGATTTAATCCATTATTATTACGTGTAAGTTCAATCCCATTTTTTAGACCTTGTACCGTTGACTTTGGCAATGTATCCAATTCACCAATTATTGAAAATCTAACATTATTCTTATGTAATTCTTTTACTTCAATATTTATTGTCTTTAACAATAACTTCATGAGCGCACTGACTTCGGATGGTGGTCTATTCCAATTTTCAGTGGAGAATGTATACAAAGTTAAATATTGCACTCCAATTTCTCCACAGACTCTTGTTATCTCTCTTACAGAATTAATACCTTCTCTGTGTCCTGCTAAACGGGGTAAGGAACGTTTTTTAGCCCATCGGCCATTACCATCCATAATAATTGCTATATGATTAGGTATATTATTTTCAAGAACTGTATTTCTTAGTGATTTTTTCATTTTGGCATGATATAAAAAGTGAACGAAGTTACTTTGGACTTATAACCAATACAACCAACATAGTTTTTATATCTTAACCCAGTTAAATAACAAAATTAACTTTAATTAGTTTCACTGTAATATTTAAGAAATCATGTTATCCAATTTTTCAGCTAAATCAAAATATATTTTCCCAATATCAGTCAAAGTCTCTTGCATTGCAAGAGGTGCTCCAAAATCTGTCGCTATCATAACTTCTTTTGACAAAGGGATTTTAGCTAATAACGGTACACCAAGTCTTTCACTTTCTTTCTCCCCTCCCCCTTTATTAAAAACATCTATATTTAATTTAAAAGATCCATCAGATTTAATTTCAATTTCTTGATCATTAATAATTATTTTAGAATCCAAAATATTTGTACTCCCATCTAAAATTAGCCCTGACATATTTTCGACTACCCCAAGAACCGGAGTATTAACTTTTTTAAACATATCTGCTCCTTTACTAACATCCGCAAGGGCAATATCTTGTGGTGTTGTTACAATAACAGCACCTGTTATTTTCATTTTTTGAGTTAATGTTAATTGGATATCACCAGTCCCTGGTGGTAAATCCAATATCATAATATCAAGGTCACCCCATTCTACATCCATAAAAAATTGTTCTGTCATTCTAGATACTAATGGACCTCGCCAAATTACAGGGCTATCATTCCCACTAATAAAACCAAAACTCATTACTTGCATTCCAAATTTTTCTAATGGAATTAATTTTTTATTTTGAGTCATTTTGGGTTGTTCAGAAAGATTTAAAGCTATAGGAAGAGAGGGACCATAGATATCTAGGTCTAATAAGCCAACTTTTTTACCTTTTTTAGATAATGCACAAGCGAGATTTACTGCTACTGTTGATTTTCCGACACCACCCTTACCACTTGCTATTGCGACAATATTTTTAATATTGTCTAAAGAAAGTGGAGAATTTTGTGCTGGTGCTTGAACTGGAGGAGATTGATCACTGGAAATATTGATTTTTACATCATTAAAATAAGTATTTAGTAGGTTTTTTATAGAATCAATTACAGTTTGTTTTTTATCATTATTTTGAGAGGAGATATTAAGATTAATAACAACTTCTTTATCATTAATAATAATATCCTTAACCATACCAAACGAAATAATATCTCTATTAAACCCAGGATATTTAATCGCTTTTAATTGATTAATGATTTGTTCTTTATTCATTTGTATCATAAAAAAAGCGGCTGCTTAAACAACCGCTTCAAAGTATAATTGTTAAATATAATTTTAGCCAGGAAGTTCTCTTCCAAACCATTCGTAATTAACCTTAATATACTTATTCCATTCATCAGGTACTTCACTTTCCTCAAATATTGCTTCAACTGGGCATTCTGGTTCACAGGCGCCACAATCGATACATTCTTCAGGATCGATATACAATGAATCAGTATCTTTTGGAACAAAACCATCAACTTTAGCTTCTGCTCCTGCTCCTTCCTTATCATTAGGACCATGAATACAATCTACTGGGCAAACTTCAACACAGGCTGTATCACAAGTTCCAACACACGGTTCACAAATTATATAAGTCATTCTTGTACTCCTTTAAGATAACTTAAATTTTTTAATGTTGTTTAACATATGAATTTAGATTGAAAAAATGAAATGTTAATAATCTTTTGAACTAATTTCTTTTAAATCTTATATAAGTCAAAGTAAAGTTAAATAATTGATGAATTATATCATAATAGATCAGGGTACGTCATCCACAAAGGCATTTTTATTTAATTCAAATGGTGAAATAATTCATAATAATACAATTAAACATGAAATATTTAATCCAAAAAAATTTCATTTTGAGAATGATCCAACTGAAATCCTTAATACTGTAAAAAAACTTTTTCAAGAAATGATAGACAAAACTAATAATGTAAAAATACGTCACGCAGGCTTATCTGTACAACGTTCAACATTTATGTTTTGGAACAAATACACATTAGAACCCATAACACCCGCTATTAGCTGGCAAGATAGTAGAGCTTATAAAACTATTAAAAAATATGAAAAATATAAACAACGATTATGGGAAATTACTGGGACACCACTTAGTCCACATTTCGGAGGACCTAAATTTTCTTATTTAACATTACATAGCATTCATCTCAAAAGATTAATTAAAAAAATCAATTTTTTTTCGGACCGTTAAGCTCATATTTAATACATGCTATGACAGGAACAGCAGCGCTAGACCATACGATAGCGTGCAGAACGTTATTATTTAATCTCAAAAAAAACACGTGGTCAAAATTTGCATTGAAACTCTTTAAAATACCAGAAACATACTTACACCACTTAAACCATCTAAAAGTAAATATGGAAAAATTTTTAATAGCAACATTCTTTTATCAACAGTAATCGGTGATCAACAAGCAGCATTGATTGGACTACATGATTTGGTTTATAATTCACTTGGAGCAAATTTTGGAACCTCTGGCAGTATTCAATATAATGTAAGAACAAAAACTTTAATTAAAAAAGGATTGATATCGAGTATATTATTCTCATCTAATACAAAAAATATTTTTATGCTAGAAGGTACTATTAATTCATGTAGTTCCTTATTCTATAATTTAGAAACATTGTTATGCATAGATTATAAAAAAATGAATTGGAATGAAAGAATAAAAAATATTACAACTAAAGGAATAATGATTCCTGGAGCGTCTGGGCTTGCCGCACCTTACTGGACAATTGGATTTAATAATATTTTTATTGATTTACCATATAATAAGCCTAACCAAATAATAAGGGCGGGGATGGAATCAATCGGGTTCTTAACCAATGACATTTTAAATTGCTTTAAAAAAAATAAAATAATTTTACCAAAAAAACTTACAGTTTCTGGGAGAGGAGCACGATCTTCTGTTTTGCAATTTATTGCTAATATTACTGGGTTTAAAATTTACTTATCAACAATTAAAGATAGAACTGCATTAGGAGTATTTAGAATTCTTTGCCCATCAATAAAAAGAGTTAAAAAGAATGAGCAAAGCTTTATACCTCAAAAAGACTGTTATGGAACTATAAAACTAAAAAATTGGAAAAATGCTATTAAAAATAATGATATTAAAAAAGTTTATTCAGATATATAGAGCTTACGATTCTGTAGCTCTGTCATGTCTTTTACTTCCTTAATCTCTTTAACAGCGCCTTTAATCTCTGAATTTAAATTTTTTAAAATTTTATCATTAACGGCCATGGAATTACTTAATTGGATAAAATCTTTGTTAGCAACAATAACCTGTTCTTTTGCGTTTTTAGTATCATCAATTAAAACATCAAGTTGAGATTCAATTTGATTTATTTTTTCTTTAAGGTTATCTGATTGTTCATCATTATTACCAATCTTTTTATTAATCATTAAAAGCCCTATTACAACAAGAAAAATATTAAAAGTTAACAGAAAAGTAGTGGAAGATTTTTCATTTTTCATAAATCAAATTTTTTTTATTTTTTATTAATTAATTCTAATTCATACAAAAACATGTGAATTAAAATAATCAGTACATACTCATAATACCAAGCATAATTAATGTAAAATATGGCACCAAGTCTGATGCTCCAACATAATCTTTAGCTATCCGCTGTCCTAAAAATAGACACATAAGAGTAATTGCAAGAACTACAAACCCATAAAAAACCCACAAAGTTGTTTTATGGGCAAAAGCAAAATAAATACCATACCCAAGAGTTAACGAACCGAAAATTTCTAATAATGTAATAATACTTAACAAAAAAGAAGTAGAATTATGAAACAAGGTTTGAGAAAAATGTTCACGGAAAAAATTTAAATTATCCTGCCTATTAATAATTTTATCTAAACTTGATTGTAAAAATGCAATTAATAAAAAAATTGCAATAAAAATTTGACATAAAACTAATGGATCTTTAAATGGGATTCCAAGTAATTCAATTCTATCACCATATAATTCTTCTATATTATTTGCTATAATAAATGATGGAGATAAAATAAAAAAATAGTAATAAAATTTCATATTTATCCTTTTTTGTCTATTAGGTTACTTATTCTATTAAATACCAAATTTTGCAATTCTATAATTTTCATATTTTTAAATGTATTGCTTTTAATCGGCTGGCCAAACTTAATAGTTAAAATTCCAGGGAAAACACGCCAATCACTTTTCTTTTTTGCTTTAAATCCGCCTAATAATCCAATTGGTATTATTGTGGCATTAGTATTCTTTGCTAAATGGAATGGCCCTTTTTTAAATGGGCCCATTTGGCCTGTTAAAGTTCTAGTACCTTCTGGTGAAATTAAAAATGAAACTCCTTTACTTATCGCCTCTTCAGCTAAATTTAAACTACTAATTGCTTTTTTAATTTTTTGTCTAATAATTGGTATCACGCCATATTTCCTTATAATAAATCCCCAAATGGGATATTTAAAAACTTCTATTGCAGCCACAGCAGTGATATAATGTGGTATATAAGCTGCAATCATAAATTGATCAAACATGGACACATGATTAAACATATATATGTAGGGTGGTTCAATATTTTTAGGTAATTCGTTTTCTTTTTTTAACCATTGGCCAGCAAATAGGCAAGACATCCAACAAAAAGGACGAATAAAATAAAAAAGGCTATTTCTTGGGATGATAATTATTATTAATAGTAAAAAGATTAAAGATGGTATAAAAAAAATAAACCATATAGGCCATATTAATATCGAAAAAAATGTCTTAAGCATTAAATTGGTTTTGTTTAAATAATTCAAATATTTTATGATTGGCTTTTGGAAATGGAAAACTTTTTATTTCGTTTATCGCAATCATCTTCGCATTATTATTTAATTCCAATGGAATATTTTTTTCTTTACAATAAAAACAATATAATGTTATTTTAAAATGAGAATAAGAATGTTTAACAATACCTATTTTATGGATATTTTTAATTAAAACGCCACATTCTTCTTGAATTTCACGCTTAAGCGCAACTTTTGCACTTTCTCCAGGTTTGATTTTTCCTCCAGGGAATTCCCACAATCCTCCTAACATACTTTTTAAATTTCGTTTTTGGATATAAAATTTATTTTCTCGCCATATAATTCCTATTGAAATATTATAGTGAGGTAAAGTTTTAGTTCTGATTTTGTTTGGATATTTATCGGATTTGTTTTTCCTGTAAGCATAGCAATTTGTTCGCAAAGGACATTTAGCGCACAAAGGATTAGATGGCTTACATAATAAAGAGCCTAAATCCATCATCGCTTGATTAAAATCACCTGGATTATCTTTAAAAATCATTTTATTTAGATGGATCATAATTCTTTTTTCATTATACCTTGTCAGATTTTTTATACCAAGCATTCTAGACATAACTCGTTTTACATTAACATCCATTACAGGATATGGTTTATTAAATGCAATTGATAAAACAGCTGAAGCAGTATATTCTCCAACTCCAGGGAGTGAAATAAATTTTTTTCTATTATTAGGAATTTTACAATGAAAATCATCTTTAATAATTCTAATAGCTCTATAAAAATTTATACACCTTTTATAATAGCCCAATCCTTCCCAATATTTTAATAAAGTATCTAATTTTTCATTAGCTACAGAATCAATGGTTGGAAATCTCTTTACCCACTTATTATAATATGGCAATACGGTATTAACTTGAGTTTGCTGAAGCATAACCTCAGATAACCAGATTTTATATGGATCTTCAATGTCTCTAAAAGGTAACAACCTTTTATTTTCACCATACCAGTCATACAATTTTTTTGAAATGTCATTAAGTTGCATTATACAATTATTTTAATTTAAGCTTTTCCATTGCCCAATTTAAGTTAGACATAAATTCTAATGATGTTTCATATAAATTAACATCAATTTCATTTTCGACAATCAAACCAATATTGTCTATTTGATTTTCAATAATACTATAGATGTCACTACCAGTATCGGTTAGAAAAACTTTAATAATCCTATTATCTAAATTAGAACGCTTCCTAATTACCCAGCCTTTTTTTTCGATACCATCAATAAGCCTTGTTGCTGTACTATTATCAATGCCAAGTTTTTGAGAAAAATTTGACATTTCAATACCATCATCTTCTATAATAGATATTGCAATTAATTGCTGAAAGGATGCTTCATTGTGGTTTAGGTTTCCCTTATATAAACTTTGAAGTGATATAAAAAGATTAAAGAATAATTCTCCATATTGCATAGTTGTAATATACAAATATTATTTTATAACGACTTTAATAAATTTATATGATTAAAAATTATTTTACGAGCGCGCTTCTTTTTACTAACAGAACCAAAATGTCCTAAAACACTCCAGTGGTCCATATTATCAATTTTTATCCAATACCACTGCCCAGTAATTAAAAAATCATTTGAATCATATTCAATTATTGGGTCTGGACCATTCGCACCAGTTGTTGGGCCATACATAGATACCGTATTAACTACACCATCATTTTCATACCATAAAGTATCTGTTTGTTTGCCATCTAACCAATATCCAGATCGTGTGGCTATTAATTTTGCTCTAGCTTTATTAAGTAACGGTGTATCATCAACTGGAAGTTGCAATCCAGTCTTTTCATCTTGAAAAGTTGTAGAAGTAACAAAAGAGAAATAATAAATTTCTGGAGATGCTTGTAAATATCCATTAAGCTCCATAGCCCCATCTAAACTTAAATCATAAGCACTAAAATTATTTGTATTTATTATAGAACTTTGACTAATACGGGTAACATAACTTATCCAAGATTCATTTTTTTCTCTATTAAATCCAAAGTGTTGTAAATCAAAATTAAAATAATTATTCCCTAAAATCCCAGCTATACCAGCAAAATATTGTACAAATGGGATTGTATTAGTAATAATATATGTCAAAGTTGTTCCATCATGAGGTGCGGCTATGCTTGTTATACTTTTTATCCACCCCAAATTTGACTTGCCCAATAATTGAGATTGCTCATTTTTTTCTTCCGATATAAAAAATTCTTGGGATAATAAATATGCTAACATTCTAGCAGTTTGCCCACCCATACTATGAGAAACAATATGAATAGGATTCTCACTATTCCACTGTGTATACAACCCCTCATATATTTTATTATTGGGTTTTTGAATTATTTTATTTTTATGAGCATGAGATAAGCCATAATCAACCTGACCGCCTTTAATTTGATAATAAGATTCTACAGCTCGATCCCAATTAGATGAAATTGGGCCAACTGAAACTTCGATCACTTTAGTACCATTACTTTCAAGTTCCTTAATTAAGCTACTATCGCCACCCCAATAAGAATATCCACCCATTTCACTTGGTCCCCAGCCCATAAAACCATGTATTAAAACGATAGGATAATTGTTCTGAGCTAACAATATTGTTGATAAAATAAAAATTTTTATAAATATCAAAACTGCATACCTATATCTAATGCCTGAACATGCCCTCCATTTCCATATAAATATATTCCATACTGAACATTAACATTATTGATCATATATAAAACACCAAAACCAGTAGCACCTAAAACAGATTTAGAAAGCTTTTCAGATGTATTTTGATCAAATTTTCTTGTTGAGGTTCCAGACATTAAACTTAATTTTTTATTAATTTTAAATAACATTCCTAAAAACACATCATTTTTATTTATAAAATTATTAATTAATAAATCAAGATATATAACAGCTGGTAAATAACGTAATTTTTTAGATCCACTAATCACAATTTCAGGGATTAATTGCATTCGTTTTTTATTTTTCACCCCTATACCAATTTGATGAAAAGAGATGCCAATCGCATTATTAATATTTTTAAAAAATATTTTTGTGCCTATATCAAATGATAAAGAATTAATTTTAAACTCATTAAAAAAAGATCTATGCCAATTCAAATTAGAGCCTAAGAAAATTGGGGAATTACTTAATTTTTTTGAAAAAGATGACCCTACCCAGGTTTCATATGAATGATAAGTTCCTAAATAGTTTGCATCTTCATCATACTCCTGGAAAACACCATAAGATATATGTTTCAATGATGGTGAAAAAACAAGATTTTCTAATGGAAAACTAAAACCAATGCTTTGACTTGAAATAGAAGCGGGATATTTAACTATAGAAGTAATAAACTGTCTATCTAAATGATTCATAGCAGGATTAATTTTTAGAGAAATCGAAGATGGGAGTAAAAAACCAGCGCCACCCAAAGCGACACTTTTTGAGGAAGTAAAAGTATTTGTATTCCTAGATAGCTGTGCATTACAAACAACAACAAAAATTAAAATCGAAATTTTAAACCTCATGCTTAGATAAGGCTCATCGGATCAAAATAAATATTAAGTTTATTCTGTCTTAAATTAAATTTCTTTTTTGCATTGTAAAAATTTTTCTTAATAAAAAAATGTAGTTTTGCTCCATTTGGATCTAATGACTTTTTTGATTTAAACACAATTTGATATCTAAATTTATTTTTTAATTTTTCCAGAAAACATGACGACGGGCCCAAGACCTCTAATCCATCAAACTTCCCAATAATATTAATAGCAATTTCATCCATTAAGCTAATAAGGACAACACGATTAGAACCTATAACTTCTATTTTCGCAAGCCAACTATAAGGCGGATAATTTAACTCTTCTCTCTCATTTAAAGTGATTTGATAAAATTTTGAAATATTTAATTTTTTAGCATTATTTATAACTACATTATCTGGAGAATAAGTCTGTATCACAACCTCACCTGGCTTCTTACTCCTTCCAGAGCGCCCTGAGGCCTGATACAATAATTGAAAAACTTTTTCTGTAGCTCTAAAATCAGGCAGATGCAATCCTAAGTCAGCGTTAATAATTCCAACTAACGTTGCATTAGGAAAATCTAATCCTTTCGCTACCATCTGAGTACCTATAAGAATATCAAATTCATGATTGCTAAAAGATTTTAATAATGAAGTTATATCTTTACCAGACTTTGAAGTATCAATATCTAATCTTTTCACTCTTACAGAAGGGAATGTTTGCTTTATCAGACTTTCTACTTTCTGAGTCCCCGTACCAAAAAACTTCAATTTATTATTTTTACATTTAATACATGTTATTAATGTTCCTGAAAAAACATATGAACAAAAATGACAAATCAACTTTTCTTCATTTTTATGATAAGTGAGTGCAATCTTGCATTGCTTACACATCACAACCTCACCACATTCATTACATTTTATAATAGGTGAAAAACCACGGCGATTTTGTAATAAAATAATTTGTTCATTTTTATTGATTCTTTCTTCAATTTTATCTTGCAGTAAACCAGAGACTACCTGGCCATATTTCCCAGTCTCTTCTACAATCGATAACATATTAACAACGTGTACAGTAGGATATTTTGCATTACCAAAACGTTTAGGTAAAGAAAGATATTGAAACTTTTTTTGTTGATAATTATAATAACTTTCTAAACTAGGTGTTGCACTTGCCACAATAACAACAGATTTTTCTAAAGTTGCTCGCATGACAGCAACGTCTCTAGCATGATACCTAGGGTCTTTTGCATCTTGATAAAAAGAAGATTCTTGTTCTTCATCCACTATTATTAAACCAATATTTTTTAATGGTGAAAAAACAGCGCTCCTTGCTCCAATAACAATTTTAAATTCACCTGAACAAATTTTTCCCCAGGTCCATGAGCGTTGCCGTTGAGTTAATTTTGAATGCCAAACAGCTACAGAATCACCAAAGACTGCTCGAAAACGACCTGCAATTTGTGGAGTCAATGCAATTTCTGGTAAAAGAACAATTGCTGTTCGCCGTTGCTCTAAACAAATTCTCACCGATTCAATATATATCTCGGTTTTCCCACTTCCAGTGACTCCATGCAATAAAAAAGGAGCATAGCAATGATTGTTTAAACTCAAAATAATTTTATCAATCACTTTTTTTTGATCATTATTGAAAATCACCTTTTTATGTATTGGCTCAAAACTAAATTTGCTTACATCGGGCGCCTTATCTTTTTCAATAATATCAATTAATCCTCTTTTTTGTAGTGCTAAACAAATTTGCATTGGGTTACTTACAATTTTCTTTAGAGATGAAAGATCTTTCATAGACTCTTGAGAACAAAGAATTTTATATACTTCATATTGTTTTGGAGCTCTTGTTTTTAAATATTTTAACGTTTTTGAATCACTTTTTTGTTTTAATAAAATAAATTTTTGTTTTGGTAATTGATAACTCTTTGAAAAGGATTTTGGTATTATAGTATTTGCAACTTTACCTATTGGAACCATATAATATTTAGCTACCCAATGAATCAATTTCCATAAAAGAGGAGTAAAAATTAGAATATTATCTACAGGCTCAATAATTTCTTTTATATCCCCAGAATAAGAGATAGAAGTATTTACACTAATAACTACACCTTGTATAGTTTTATTTCTTAATGGGACCTTAACTCTTGAACCTACATTGACACTATGTAAATATTCTTTGGGTATAGAATATGTAAAGGTTTGAAAACTACGGATAGGGAACGCAACTTCAGCAAACATATTTACTAATTATATCAAATCAGAAAATGGCAAGCAACACATTATCTGTTTTAAAAATACAATAAAAATTAGGATTTTATTACATATAACTTCACTTCTGATGCAAAATTATCGGCCAATTGTATAGCTATATGATAAATACCTAATGCTTTTATTGGACTGTCTAATACAATCGCATTCCGATCAATATCTAAACCTTCTGACTCTAAAGCTTTTTGAATATCATTAGATGTTATAGATCCAAACATTTTATCTTCTTCCCCAACTTGAGCTTTAATAGTAATCTCAGTTTTAGATAATTTTTTTAATAGAGCATCATATTTTGCACTTTCTTTGCTCTTTATTCTTTCTATATTTCTTTTCTTTTCCTGAAAAATAGAAATATTTTGTTTTGATGCACGCAATGCGATACCCTGAGGGATAAGCTTATTCCTAGCAAAGCCAGATTTTACATTAATCATATCACCCGCTTTCCCTAAACCATCATAATCAATTAATAAAATAATATCCATAAATACCCCCTCTTATTCTGAGTTGTTTTCCACATAAGGCATAAGAGCAATTGAGCGAGAGCGTTTAACCGCTCGGACTAATTTTCTATGCATTTTTGCACTAGTTCCAGTAATACGCCTAGGCATAATCTTACCTTGATCATTTACAAAACGTTTTAAAAGTTTTACATCCTTATAGTCTATATCTGTAATACCATTTTCTTTAAAGTAACAAAATTTTCTTTTATTTTGAAACGCCATTATTCACCCTCCTTACTTAATTCACTTAATTCAACTTCTGGTGTGATTTCTCCCCTTGCTGGTTTTTCTATTACTTCATCACTATCAGTATTAGCAACAGCATCCGACACTTTACTCTCTTCATTTTGTTCATTTTTATCAACGGAACGTTCAACCAATTTTTCTACATATTCCTCAGGCTTCTCTTTTAACACAACAGTCATATGACGCAAAACAGAATTATTCAACTTCAACCAAGTATCAAAATCATTCATTTTCCCTAAATCTTGTATTTCAAATTGTAAAAGAATAAAAGAACCATATTTCTGATTTGCTATTGGATATGCTAGCCTTTTTTTCCCCCATTCTCTATGATTAATTATATTCGCCTTTGTTTTAATTAATTCATCTTTAATCTGATCCATAGTTTTTTCTACTAATGTATTTTCTAGATTTGGATCAACTATATAAATTGTTTCATAATACCGCATAATCACTCCTTTCTTTTATGCAATAAGTGGTGCAATAACTAATGAGACCACTGACATTAATTTGATTAATATATTTAATGAAGGTCCTGAAGTATCTTTAAATGGATCGCCAACTGTATCACCTACAACAGCAGCCTTGTGAGCCTCTGAGCCCTTTCCTACCACATCAGCACCAATGGTAATTCCTTCCTCTATCATTTTTTTTGCATTATCCCAAGCCCCACCAGCATTAGATTGAAAAATAGCCATTAAAACACCCGATACCGTTACTCCTGCCAATAAACCCCCAAGTGTTTCAGGTCCAAAAATAAACCCAACTGCAACAGGAGAAATAACAGCTAATAAACCTGGCAAAACCATTTCTTTAATTGCAGATTGGGTGGAAATCTCAACACACCGCCCATGCTCTGCTTTTAATAAAGCATCTTCATAAATAAGCCTATCATCATCATTCCAGTCGCTTTCTTTTTTTAAATTCATTAATTCCAACGCTTTTTTTAATTCTGGGATATCTTTAAACTGTCGTCTTACTTCTTCAATCATTGCCATTGCAGCACGCCCTACAGCACCCATAGCCATAGAAGAAAACAAAAAGGGTAACATCCCACCAACAAAAAGTCCAGCCATAACTGTTGGATTTGAAATATCAATACTTTCAATTCCACTTTGGACCATAAAAGCCGCAAATAAAGCAAGCGCAGTAAGAGCCGCAGACCCTATAGCAAAGCCCTTTCCAATTGCAGCTGTGGTATTTCCAACTGCATCTAATTTATCGGTACGCTCACGAACCTCAGCAGGTAATTCAGCCATTTCTGCAATACCACCAGCATTATCAGATATTGGACCATACGCATCTACTGCCAACTGAATCCCAGTATTAGCCAACATACCTAAAGCAGCCATAGCTATACCATACAATCCTGCAAAATGGTAAGCACCCATAATACTTATTGCAATAATAAGAATCGGAATTGCTGTTGATTGCATTCCAACGCCTAAACCTGCAATAATATTTGTAGCTGGACCAGTCATAGATTGCTCTGTAATAGATTTAACTGGGGAAGTTCCAGTACCTGTATAATGTTCTGTGATAATACCAATACCAAGACCTGCTGTAAGACCAATCACAGTTGCATAAAATACACCCATACTAGTAAACTCAACTCCACCTTGTAAAAAAGTTGAAGGTAATAAATTTTGGATTAACAAATAAATCACACCAACCATAATAAGAGCACTACCAAACTCTCCTTGGTTTAATGCTTTTTGCGGGTCTCCTCCTTCTTTTACAAATACCATAAAAGTTCCAATAATTGATACAATAATACCTGACGCTGCAATAACTAATGGAAGTAATACAAAATTAAAATCAAAATTGCCTAAAACAAGAATACTAGAACCTAAAACCATAGATCCCAAAATAGAACCAACATAAGATTCAAATAAATCTGCGCCCATACCAGCAACATCTCCAACATTATCCCCAACATTATCAGCAATGGTTGCAGGATTTAGAGGATGATCTTCGGGTATCCCCGCTTCTACCTTTCCTACCAAATCAGCACCAACATCCGCAGCCTTTGTATAAATACCGCCGCCAACACGAGCAAATAAAGCAATAGATGAAGCGCCTAAAGAGAACCCTGACATCACATTTAAAACAATGGAAATATTTTTACTATCATATCCAAATATATTTATGTAGTACATAAAAAGACTTCCCAATCCTAAAATGCCAAGTCCAACTACGCTAAGCCCCATCACAGAACCACCACTAAATGCTACATTTAATGCTGTAGCTAAATCCGTGCGAGCAGCATGCGTTGTCCGATTATTTGCTTTAGTCGCAACTTTCATACCAAGGAATCCTGCCAATCCAGAAGCCAAAGCACCAACAATAAAAGAAAAAGAAATCAGCACACTTGAGTCATCTCTACCATTATTTGCTAAACCAAGTAAAACAGAAACAACCAAAACAAATATAACAAGTACTTGGTATTCAGCTTTCAAAAATGCCATAGCACCATCAGCAATACTTTTCCCGATTTTTTTCATACGGTCAGTACCTTCATTCTGATCTTCAATCCATTTTGTTTTCCAAAACGAAAACATAAGCGCTAGAATACCAGAAGCTATTACATAGATTATATTATTATCCATTAATTTGCAGTCTCCTTAATTAGGAATTAAACTTATTCATTGTACGATCCAAGCCATGTATTATTAAATATTGCATAGCATCCGCACATTGTTGCACCATTATCTTAACTTTTTCAATACTATCTTTATTAAAAGGCTTCAAGACGTATTTCTCAGATGGACGTGTCTGCCCCAATGTTTCAGCGATACCCAACCTTATTCTTACAAATTGATTTGTTTGCATTTTATAAATAATATTTTCCAAACCTCGATGACAACCATCCCCTCCTTTAGGACGAATACGAATAACACCCAATGGTAAATCAACATCATCTAAAACTACTACCACTTCAGATGGCATTAAACACCATTGAAACATAACATCCTTTACTGCATCACCACTATTATTCATCATTGTCGTAGGCTTAACTAACAAAACTTGGCTTTGTTTAGTTTGAGAAAATACATAATCACCTTTACCTGGATTAAAAATCATTTTATTCCTATTTGCAAATTCATCAAGCACCCAAAAACCTGCATTATGTTTCGTATTAGCATACAAATTTCCAATATTCCCTAAACCTATAAAAGCAATCATGAATTCTCAGATTTTCCATCAGAATCACTTCCAGAAGATTCTTCAGGTTTATCTTCGGTTGTCCCGCCTTCTGATTCCCCTACATCATCAGCTCCTTCTTCATCAAGACTATCTTCGATAACCTCTTCTTCTACTGGAGTAGTAACAGATACAATATTTAAAGTTGGATCAGAAATTATATCTACATTCTCTAAATCAATTTTTATATTTGATACAGCTTTTGATGAATTCAATTCTAAATCTTCTATATCTAATTCAATTTGTTCAGGAACATCTGTTGGATAACAACTGATTTCAACTTGGTTTAAAGATTGAGATAAAACTCCCCCTTCTTTAACACCAATAGATTCTCCTACCAAAACAAGTGGCACTGATATCGTCATTTTTTCTGAACGACGAACACGCATTAAATCCACATGCGTAATATCATCTGTAACGGGATGATATTGTAATTGTTTAATCATTGTATATTGACTCTTTCCATCTTGGTCAACCTCAAATATTCTTTGACCTGACTGCATAGCACGAAATAAAACCGATTTTTCAATAGAAATATTCACATTTTCTTCTCCAGAATAATATAATACTCCTGGGATAAAACCTTTTTTTCGTATTGCCTTAGCACCCTTCTTACGGGTCTCCATTCTATTTATAATGTCTAATTTATAATAAGATGATGCCATTATTTCTTCTCCTTTCTAAAACTCAAATAAAGCACTTACTGAGTCTCCATTATGCACTCTATTAACTGCCTGTCCAAAAACAGTATCAACTGATACTATTTGTATCTTATCAATTTTTTTCTCTTTTGAAATTGATATTGTATCCGTTATAATAATTTTTTTTATTTCTGATTTTTCAAGACGCTCAATAGCTGGCCCAGACAGAACACCATGTGTTGCTACAGCCGTAACAGACTTTGCACCTTTTTTAATAGCCGCATCAGAAGCATTAACAAGAGTCCCTGCGGTATCTATCATATCATCAATAATTAAAACATCCATATCTTTTAAGTCACCAATTAAATGATTTATTTCTGCTTCGTTGGGAGCAAATCTTCTTTTATCTATTAATGCAAAATGCATTCCTAAATTTTTTGCATAACCTTGACTCATTTTAACTGATCCAATATCTGGCGCAAGCACTACTGATTTTTTTGAATTAAAATTTTCATTCTTAATAGCTTCAAATAAAACTGACCTACTGTATAAATTATCAAATGGGATTTTTGCGAATCCTTGAATTTGCGTTGAATGAAGATCTAGAGTAATAATTCTATCCGCACCCATTGCAGTTATAATGTCTACTACTACGCGAGAAGAAATTGGGACTCTTGGCTGATCTTTACGATCTTGTCGGCCATAACCAAAATAAGGGATAACCACTGTTACAGTATCTGCAGAAGCACGAACAGCCGCATCAATCATTAAAGATAATTCCATAATGTTTTCAGAGGGGCCATTAGTTGATTGAATAATAAAAACATCGCACCCGCGAATATTTTCTTCATACTTTATCCATATTTCACCATCAGAGAATGTACGAATAGATATTTTCCCTAAATTTCGATCAAGTGTAGCAGCAATTTTTTTAGAAAGTGTTATATTACTACGACCACTAAATATTTTTAACTTGTTATTTTTCATTTAATATATTTATTTAAAGCTGGGGCGCAGGGATTCGAACCCCAACTGCCTGGACCAAAACCAGGTGTACTACCATTATACTACGCCCCAAATATTTTATTACAGCATTTACTTTATGATTGGATAGGCTATGAAGGTTTGGTAGGATGACATCAACACTGACTTAGCAGAAATAGCTTTTGCATCATCGTCAAATACCCCAAACACAGTCGAGCCTGTCCCCGACAAACTGGAAAAAAAAGCGCCTTCTTTTAAAAGAGCATTTTTTATTAATCCAATCTCTGGATATGCTGGAACAATAATCTTTTCAAAATCATTCTCAAAAAAATCAAAAAGGATTTTGTCTTTTTTAATAAAGTCGGTAAAGTTAATCACTTCTGCATTATTCTCCAAAAATAAATTGAATTTTTTATAGGCCCATTTAGTATTAATCTTAATTTTTGGAACAACTAATAAATAAGTTCCTTTTAAAAAATGATCTAAAGAGGATAGCCTATCACCAATACCATTCCCAACCTGACACCCCCCACTTATAAAAAAAGGAACATCTGCCCCTAATAAAGAACCTATCCTAAATAAATCCTCTTCAGATAAATTCAAATCATATAAAACAGACAACCCTTTCAGTACTGACGCTGCGTTAGAAGAACCGCCACCTAAACCACTTCCAGGTGGAATGTTTTTTTGAAGTTGAATTGCAACGCCATCAATATCATAACCCCTCAAAATATGTCTCCAAGCACGAACACATAAGTTTGATTCATCATTACTTAACCATTTAACGTTTGAAGAAAATGTACAACCTGAATGCATCTTTTTCAATAACAGCACGTCATGAAAATCAACCTCTTGAAATACTGTATGAATATTATGAAATCCGTCTCTTCTTTTATTAATTATCTTTAAACCAATATTGACCTTTGCAAAAGATTTTAATTTAATTTCATCCATTTATTAATCATCTGATAATGTTACAATAGCAATCGAAGACCAACCTTCCGAAGTACCGATAGGACCAAGGCCATCTGTAGTCGTAGCTTTTACTGAAATTTGGGTTGATGACAATTTCATTATTAAAGATAAATTGTTTATTATTTTTGATATATAGTCGGCAATTAATGGGCTTTGCAAAACTATTGTACTATCAATATTATTTATTTTATACCCAGATTTTCCCAATTCCTTAACGGTCTGTTTTAAAAAATAACTACTTGGGGATCCTTTCCATTTTTCATTGCTACTGGGAAAATACTTTCCTATATCTCCTAAACCAGCAGCGCCTAACATCGCATCTATTATTGCATGAATAAGAGCATCTCCATCAGAATGACCGAGGGATATTAAATTCGAAGGAACAGTAATGCCGCCTATGATTAGACCATTACCTTTAATTAGCTTATGAACATCATATCCAATGCCTGTACGAATCATTTAATTACACTCTCTGCCCTATGCCAATCTAAAGGTGATGTTACCTTAAAATTATTAACATCACCCCCTACGATAGCTATTTTAAAACCAAAAGATTCCATTAAAGAAGACTCGTCAGTGTACGTTAAATTATTTTTTTCTGCATACTTAAAAGCTTGCAAAATTTTTCTTTTCCAAAACACCTGCGGTGTTTGAGCCAACCAAATGCTTTCACGGTTTACAGTCTTACGTACAAAACCATCCCGACAGCTCTTCAATGTATCATAATTAGGAACAGCCACAATTGATCCATCATTTTTCATACAAGAGCTTATAGAATCATCAATTATCTTTTTTGATAAGAAAGGTCTAGCAGCATCATGTATGCAAATTATTTCTGCATTTTTATCTGAAGCTAAAATGCCATTTTTTACAGAATTTTGTCGTATTTCGGCTCCAGCTACAACCAATATGTTTTTTTTACTTTTTACAGAACTTAGTTCCTGTTGAATTGTATCTTTTTTATTTTGTGGAACTACTAAAATAATTTCACTTATTAAATCATTTAATAAAAATAGCTTTAATGAATAAGTATAAAGTGGTGCTCCGCCCAATAATTTAAATTGTTTTTTTTCTCCGAATCGGCTGCCTAATCCAGCAGCTGTAATTATTGCAGACACCTTCAACTTTTACTTACACTATTATCATAGCATCACCATAGCTTAAAAATCTATAATCATTTTTCTTTGCTTCTGTATATGCTTTTTTAATCAATCGCCTACCAGCAAAAGCACTTACCATCATAAGTAATGTAGATTGTGGGGTATGAAAATTAGTAATTACCTTATCTACCATTTTATATTCATATGGTGGATAAATAAATTTGTCTGTCCAGCCTCTTTTTGGTGTAACTTGAAAACCAGATATTGCTATAGTTTCTAAAGCCCTGACAGTTGATGTCCCAACCGCAATTATTTTTCGATGACGTTTTCGCGCTTGATTTATTGCCATAGAGGTTGTTGGTGAAACTTCAAAATATTCAGAATCCATTTGATGACGATTTAAATCTTCAACTTGAACAGGCCTAAATGTACCTAGTCCTATATGGAGAGTAACTGTTTCAATTTTTACACCTTTTTTCCTTATTTTCTTTATCAAACCATCAGTAAAGTGAAGCCCAGCTGTAGGAGCAGCGACTGCTCCTCTTGAAGAGGCATATACAGTTTGATATCTTTTTTTATCATTTTTATCTGCATCTCTATTAATGTAAGGAGGCAAAGGAGATGTCCCAATTTTATTAATAATATCATGAAAGTTACCTTGATCATATTCGAATCGAACAACGCGCCCACCAGAAACAGTATTATCAATAACATCACACATCAAATGTTTTGTAAAAACTAATTTATTTCCAATACGAACTTTCCTTGCAGGGCGAACCATGACCTCCCATAAATCCTCGGATAGTTCACGCAAAAGGAACACTTCTACTTTTGCGTCAGTCCGATCTTTCGTCGCAAAAAGACGTGCTGGAAAAACCTCAGTATTATTTATAACAAGTAAATCATTTTTTCTCATATAATCTACAATATTATAAAACTTCCTATGTTCGATTTCGCCAGTATCTTTATGTACAACCATTAATTTAGAAAAATCACGCCTTTTTTCAGGATACTGTGCTATGTTTTTTTTTGGAAGAAGATAATTGAAATCTCCCAGTTTGTACTTTTTTTTCTTATCTATCATTTAAATAACCCCTGTTGGTCTTTAGTGTT
>MDTB01119101.1_pt1 | contig 27066 bp, 24 predicted proteins | sample 811161 | NCBI WGS metagenome assembly MDTB01 (sample SAMN05326650, study PRJNA326480) | marine metagenome | isolation source: seawater | place: Mediterranean Sea | collected 2009 | reverse complement strand
TGGGCGGTTAGCTCAGTTGGTAGAGCATCTCGTTTACACCGAGGGGGTCAAAGGTTCGAGTCCTTTACTGCCCACCAAAACATAGGAAATATGGGGGTGTAGCTCAGTTGGTTAGAGCGATCGCCTGTCACGCGATAGGTCGAGGGTTCGAGTCCCTTCACTCCCGCCACTTTTCTCCTTTTTTCTTATTAAATCACTTATAATGTGACTTATGAACTCTTCAAGATGATATTAAAAATGCTATATATAAATAATGCTTTCTGATTTTTTAAAAGAATATTTACCTATAATACTTTTTTTGGTGATTGCCTTTGGCCTAAGTTGTGCCTTTGTTATTATCAATCTAATTCTTTCACCAAAACATCCAGATCCTGAAAAACTATCTGCCTATGAGTGTGGATTTGAACCGTTTGAAGATTCAAGAATGAAATTCGATATAAGATTTTATTTAGTTGCTATACTTTTTATAATTTTTGACTTGGAGATAGCCTTTTTATTTCCATGGGCTATTTCATTAGGAAAAATAGGTTTATTTGGATTTTGTTCTATGATGATTTTTTTATTTATTTTAACCGTGGGTTTTATTTATGAATGGAAAAAAGGAGCATTAGATTGGGAGTAAACTTAAGTACTTTAGATTATGAATATTGAAGATAAACAAAAAAAAATTCCAGAAGAATTTAAAAAACTTGCTGAAGATTTTGGAAAGAATGGTTTTATAACAACTTCTTTGGATAATTTAATAAACTGGTCTAGAGCAGGTTCATTACATTGGATGACTTTTGGACTTGCTTGTTGTGCAGTAGAAATGATGCAAACAGCTATGCCTAGATATGATCTTGAGAGATTTGGTGCAGCTCCAAGGGGTTCTCCAAGACAATCTGATGTAATGATAGTTGCTGGTACATTAACAAACAAAATGGCACCGGCTCTTAGAAAAGTATATGACCAAATGCCTGAGCCCAGATATGTTATATCCATGGGTAGTTGTGCAAATGGTGGGGGTTATTATCACTATTCATATTCTGTAGTAAGAGGATGTGATCGAATAGTACCGGTTGATATTTATGTTCCAGGTTGTCCGCCATCAGCTGAAGCATTACTTTATGGAATAATGCAACTTCAAAAAAAAATTAGAAACAAAGGCTCATTCGAAAGATAATTAGTATGACAAATTTAATAGATTTAGAAAAAAAGATTAATTCAAAACTCACAACAAAAATTAAAAAATCTGAAATTAAACATGATCAACTCTATTTAAGCATAGATAGTGAGGATATAATTGAAGTTGCCCTCTTTCTCAAAAGTAACGAAAATACTAAATTTAGGCAGTTGATTGATATTACAATAGTTGATTACCCAGAAAATAGTCAACGCTTCAAAGTTGTTTATCTATTTTTAAGTCATGAATTTAATCATAGAATAATCTTAAACTACTTAATAAATGAAAATGAAATTATTCCATCTTTAACTTCTATTTATCCTGCCGCAAATTGGATGGAAAGAGAAGTTTTTGATATGTATGGTGTAAAATTCAAGGACCATCCTGACTTAAGACGAATACTAACTGATTATGGATTTGAGGGACATCCTTTAAGAAAAGATTTTCCTCTGACAGGTAATGTAGAAGTTCGTTATAGCGAAGATAAAAAAAAAGTAATTAATGAACCTGTAAAATTAGAGCAGAATTATAGAAATTTTGATTATGAAAGTCCCTGGGAAGGTACTCAATATATTAAAGAACAGGAAATAAAAGATAATGACAAAAAAAACTAAAACATTAAATCTTAATTTTGGTCCTCAACATCCAGCAGCCCATGGAGTTTTAAGACTAATTTTAGAATTAGATGGAGAAGTAGTAGAAAAGGCCGATCCTCACATTGGATTATTACATAGAGGCACAGAAAAATTAATTGAAAATAAAACTTATATGCAAGCTGTCCCTTATTTCGATAGACTTGATTACGTTGCTCCTATGAATCAAGAGCACGCATTTGCTTTAGCTATTGAAAAAATTTTGAGTATAGAAGTTCCTTCTAGAGCTCAATTTATAAGAGTAATGTTTTGTGAAATTGGAAGAATTTTAAGCCATATTTTAAATGTAACAACACAAGCTCTAGATGTAGGGGCATTAACCCCGTCTTTATGGGGATTTGAAGAACGTGAAACCTTAATGACTTTTTATGAAAGAGTCTCTGGTTCTAGACTTCATTCAAATTATTTTAGGGCAGGAGGTGTACACCAAGATCTTCCAAGAGGATTAGAAGAAGATATTAGTAAATTTTGTATTTCATTTCCCAAAGTTATAAATGATCTTGAAAATTTATTGACTGATAACAGAATTTTTAAACAAAGAAATGTTGATATTGGAATTGTCACTAAAGAAGATGCTTTAGATTATTCTTTTAGTGGGGTAATGATTAGAGGATCAGGCGTTCCTTGGGATCTAAGAAAATCACAACCATATGATTGTTATGATCAACTTGAATTTAAAATACCAATCGGAAAAAATGGAGACTGCTATGACAGGTATCTATGTAGAATTGAAGAGATGAAAGAAAGTGTTTCAATAATAAAACAATGTTTATCTAAAATGGAAAAAGGTCCAATTAAATCTACAGATGGAAAAATTAGTCCTCCTGCAAAAAAAGATATAAAACAATCAATGGAAGCATTAATACATCATTTTAAATTATTTACAGAGGGATATAGAGTAAATAAAGATGAGATTTATACCGCAGTAGAAGCTCCAAAAGGAGAGTTTGGAGTTTACTTGATTTCTGACGGTTCAAGCAAACCTTATAAATGCAAAATCAGGGCGCCAGGATTTTCTCATTTACAAGCGATGGATTATTTAATTAAGGGTCATATGTTAGCAGACGTACCAGCAGTTTTGGGATCTTTAGATATTGTGTTTGGGGAGGTTGATAGGTGAGTTTAAGAAGACCTTATAAAGAGCAACCTAAAAGTTTTGAATTTAGCCAGACCTCTTTAGATGCTGCAAATAAAATTATTGCAAATTACCCTAAAGATAAAAAACAAAGTTCTGTTATGGCATTACTTTATATTGCTCAAAGACAAAACGATAATTGGATACCATTAGCTGCAATGAAATACATTGCAAAGTTATTAGATATGCCGTACATCCAAGTTTACGAGGTGGCTACGTTTTATTCAATGTATAATCTTTCACCAGTTGGCAAATATTTTATTCAAGTCTGCACGACCACACCTTGTATGATTAGAGGAGCTTATAAACTTATAGATGCATGCAAAGAAAAAATTTCAGAAAATGAAAATGAACTTTCAAAAGATAAAAATTGTTCATGGACAGAAGTTGAGTGTTTAGGAGCCTGTGTTAATGCTCCAATGATGCAAATAAATGACAATTATTACGAAGATTTGGATAAAAATAAAATGTTAGAAATTTTAGAGAAAATTTTAAAAAATGAAACTCCAAAACCTGGATCATATAAAGGTCGTAAAAATAGTGAACCAGAAAATAATAGAAAGACTTTAACTAATTTTAAAAATGCTTGAAGATAAAGATAGAATATTTCAAAATTTATACAACGATAAAGGATCTGATCTAGAATCATCGAAACAGAGAGGAGACTGGATTGATACTCAAAAAATAATTAATAAAGGAAGAGATTGGATTATCAACGAAGTTAAAGACTCTCAATTAAGAGGAAGAGGAGGAGCAGGATTTCCAACTGGATTAAAATGGTCTTTTGCACCAAAAGAAATTGGAGCAAGACCACATTATTTAGTTATAAATGCTGATGAGTCAGAGCCAGGAACATGTAAAGATCGAGATATATTAAGATTTGAGCCACACAAATTAATAGAAGGTTGTTTAATTGCATCTTATGCAGTTAATGCACATATTTGTTATATTTATATAAGAGGAGAATATTTTTTTGAAGGTCAAAAACTCCAAAAAACAATAGATGAAGCTTATGAAAAAAATTTGATAGGAAAAAATGCTTCAGGAACAGGATGGGATTTAGATATTTATATTCATTATGGTGCAGGTGCATATATTTGTGGTGAAGAAACTGCTTTATTGGAAAGTATAGAAGGAAAAAAGGGTCAACCAAGATTAAAGCCACCTTTTCCAGCACTAATCGGGCTATATGGTTGTCCAACTATTATAAATAATGTTGAAACAATTGCAGTAGTACCGACTATATTGAGAAAAGGTTCAAAATGGTTTGCTACATTAGGAAGAGAAAAAAATACTGGAACTAAAATCTTTTGCATATCAGGCAATGTGAATAATCCATGTAATGTTGAAGAAGAGATGAGTATTCCACTAAAAGAATTAATAGAAGTTCACGCTGGTGGAGTTGTAGGGGGATGGGATAATCTGCAAGCAGTTATACCAGGAGGGTCTTCTATGCCTTTAATACCAAAAAATATTTGTGAAACTCTTAAAATGGATTTTGACTCACTTATAGAAGCAAAAAGTGGCTTAGGAACTGCAGGTGTAGTTGTGATTAATAAAGATCAAGATATTATTAAATGTATGGCTAGAATTGCTCGTTTCTATAAACATGAAAGCTGTGGTCAATGTACACCTTGTAGAGAAGGTTCTGGATGGATGTGGAGAATGTTAGAAAGAATGGCAAAAGGAGAAGCATCAAGAGATGAAGTAAGTATGTTGGGAGATGTCACAGACCAAATTGCTGGACATACTATTTGTGCTTTTGGGGAAGGGGCATCTTGGCCTGTTCAAGGCTTATTGAGACACTTTAAAAAAGAAATTGAAAAGAGAAATAATTTTAATCCAACTTTCGATAGAGGTAAAGATATTCCATATTTAGTTGATCAACATTTATTAGATAAAAAAAATGCTTAAATTAAAAGTAAATAATAATGAAATAGAAATTGAAGAAGGGCTTACTGTACTTCAAGCATGTGAAAAAGCTGGAGTAGAAATACCAAGATTTTGTTATCACGAAAAATTATCAATAGCTGGTAACTGTAGAATGTGTTTAGTTGAAATAGAAAAATCTCCAAAACCAGTAGCATCTTGTGCAATGCCAGCGACTGAAGGTATGAATATTAAAACAAATACTAAATTTGTCGAAAAAGCTAGAAAAGGTGTGATGGAATTTTTATTGGCAAATCATCCGCTTGATTGTCCAGTATGTGATCAAGGAGGTGAATGCGATTTACAGGATCAATCAATGTTTTATGGTATTGATAAATCAAGATACAAAGAAAACAAAAGGTCTGTTCCAGAAAAAAATATGGGACCATTAATAAAAACTCAAATGACTAGGTGTATTCACTGTACTAGATGCATTAGATTTGCAACTGAAGTTGCAGGTGTACCTGAAATTGGAGCCATAGGAAGAGGTGAGGATATGCAGATTACAACATATCTTGAACAATCCATGCAATCAGAATTGTCAGCTAATGTTGTTGATTTATGTCCTGTTGGGGCTTTAACCTCAAAACCTTATGTTTTTGAAGCGCGACCATGGGAATTAAAAAAAACAGAAACTATTGATGTAATGGATGCTTTAGGATCAAATATTAGAGTAGATAGTTATGGATGGGAAGTTAAGAGAGTTTTACCTAGAATCAATGAAGATATTAATGAGGAATGGATTTCTGATAAAACAAGATATGCTTGTGATGGACTTTTGAGTCAAAGATTAGATACACCATATATAAAATATAGTGGTAAGTTTGAAAAAGCATCATGGAAAGAAGTTTTTAATATAATTAAATCAAAATTTGAAAACTCAAATAAAGATAAGATATGTGGAATTACAGGTGATTTAACAAATATGGAAACTTTATATGTATTTAAAGAATTTTTTAACAAAACACTAGGGTCACAAAATATTGAGTCAAGAAATGACAATCGGTATTTAAACCCTGAAAAAAGAGAAAATTATTTATTTAATTCAAAAATTAATGGTATCGAAGAGTCGGATTTTATTTTATTCATAGGAACCAATCCAAGATACGAAGCAACTATTTTGAATGCTAGAATTAGAAAAGCTTATTTAAAAAACAAAACAAAAATTATATCTCTTAATAATGTTGGTGATCTAACTTATCCATATGAAAGCCTAGATGGTAAGATTTCAAATATTAAAGATATTTGTGAGGATAATCATCCAGTATCTAGTTTGATAAAAAGTTCAAAAAAACCATTGATAATAATTGGTCAGTCATTACTAAAATCAAAATCAGCTAAATATGTTTTTGAAAAAGTTAAAACATACCTACATAAAAATGGTAAAATTTCTAATGATTGGAATTCTTTTAATATTATTTCAGAAAACGCTTCAACAGTTGGAAGCTTTGATTTGGGTTTGTACAAAACAAAAAATGGTGAAAATGAAGTATTAAAAGATTTAGAAGACCATAAATTCGAAATTGTTTATCTTTTAGGTCAAGATAACTTAAAATTTAAAAAAAAAGATGAATTTATTATCTATCAAGGAAGTCACGGAGATAATGGAGCTGAGATAGCTGATATTATTTTACCTGGAGCGGCTTATACTGAACAAAATGGGTTTTTTACAAATCTTGAAGGAAAACTTCAAAAAGCCTATAAAGCGTCTTATCCCCCAGGCGATGCAAAAGAAGATTGGATGATAATTAATGAACTAGCAGAGTTTATAAACCATAGAAAATTATTTAATGATAAAGATGAGTTAGATAATAGTATGCTTAATCAAATAAATTTGTATCTAAAAAAAAATGATAATAAAAAACTTCCGGATAGTAATAATTTGTTTTTTGAAAATGAAGATTTAAAAATTAATAATGAAGACTATTATCTTTCAAATGTAATTGCTAGGTCCTCAAAAACTATGCTTGAGTGTAAAAAATCTAAAATAAACTTTAAGTCAACGGGCACAGAAGGATAATGATAAATTACATAAACATCATCATTTCAGAAGTATATAAAATTTTATATGTATTAGTTCCGGTTTTAGTTTCTGTGGCTATGGTAGTTTGGCTAGATCGTCGTATCTGGGCTTTTGTACAAAAAAGACAGGGACCAAATGTTGTTGGACCTTTTGGATTACTTCAATCACTTGCTGATGCTTTAAAATATGTCTTTAAAGAAGTCATTGTCCCTTCTAGTGCAAATAAAGTGATTTTTATTTTAGCCCCTATAATTACAATGACTCTAGCTTTGATATCTTGGGCAGTTATTCCTTTTAGTGCCACTCAGGTATTAGCTGATATTAATGTAGGTATATTATATTTATTTGCGGTTTCTTCTCTAGGAGTATACGGGATAATAATGGGTGGTTGGGCTTCAAATTCTAAATATCCCTTTTTAGGAGCGATTAGATCTGCAGCTCAGATGGTATCTTATGAGGTTTCGATAGGGGTAATAATAATAAATGTTTTATTATGTGTTGGTTCACTAAATTTAAACGAAATTGTAATGGCACAAAAAAATATATGGTTTGTAATTCCTTTATTTCCAATGTTTGTTATTTTTTTTATATCAGCTTTAGCGGAAACTAATAGACCTCCATTTGACTTGCCAGAAGCTGAGGCAGAATTAGTTGCTGGTTATCAAACTGAATACTCAGGAATGATGTATGCAATGTTTTGGCTAGGAGAGTATGCTAATATTTTACTTATGTGTGCTATGGGTTCAGTTCTTTTTTTAGGAGGGTGGTTAAGTCCAATCGAAATTTATCCCTTAAACTTAATTCCAGGTGCAATATGGTTAATTTTAAAGATATTATTCTTATTTATACTATTTGCTTTAGTAAAAGCTATTGTTCCGAGATATAGATATGATCAATTGATGAGATTGGGGTGGAAAGTGTTTTTGCCTCTATCATTACTTTGGGTAGTATTAACCGCAAGTTATTTATTTTATTTTGATTTATTGCCAACTGTATAACTATGAAAATTTCTAGAATTTTTAAAACAATTTTTTTATTAGATTTTTTAACAGGTCTTATAATTGCTATCAAAGAAATTTTTAAATCAAAAAAAACTATTAATTATCCTTTTGAAAAAGGTAAAATAAGCCCAAGATTTAGAGGCGAACATGCTTTACGAAGATACCCAAATGGTGAGGAAAGATGTATTGCATGTAAACTTTGTGAGGCTGTATGTCCTGCTCAAGCAATTACTATAGAGTCAACGGAAAGAGCAGATGGTAGTAGAAAAACTACTAGATACGATATAGATATGATGAAATGTATTTATTGTGGATTATGTGAAGAATCTTGTCCAGTAGATGCAATTGTACAAGGTCCTAATTTTGAATTTTCAACAGAAACAAGGGAAGAACTTTACTACAATAAAGAAAAACTTTTAGATAATGGAGATAGATGGGAAAATATTTTAGCAGCAAATATAAAAGCAGACAATCCTTATAGATAATTATTATGTTAGCACATTCTATTTTTTTTTTTTCATTTTCACTAATAGCGATCGTTTCTGCTATTATGGTGACTGTTTCTAAAAATACAGTCCATTCAGTTTTCTTTTTAATATTAGATTTTATCAGTATTTCTTGTTTATTTATAATGATAGGCGCTGAATTTTTAGGAATGATAATGTTGATTGTTTATGTAGGTGCTGTCGCAGTATTATTTTTGTTTGTTGTTATGATGCTAAACGTTGCTCAACAAAAAAACCAATGGTTTAGTGGTGAATTTACTTCGAAACATATTCCAATAGGTATAATTATTAGCTCTCTTATTTTTTTTGAACTACTTGTAGTTATAGGTGGATGGAAATTTAAACCAGATTTAGTAAATTCTATGTCACTACCAATAAACAATATAAGTAATACTCATTCCATTGGCTATGTTTTGTACACTGATTATATTCATGTGTTTCAATTAAGTGGAATGATTTTATTAGTTGCAATGATTGGAGCAATTGTTCTTACGTTTAGAAAAAGAACTGGTGTAAAGAAACAAGGTTATTTTAGACAAATTTCTAGAGAAAGAGAAGAAGGTGTTGAAGTGGTCAATGTTCAAACCAACAAAGGGGTCAAAATTGATGATTGAAATTGGTTTAGGACATTATCTTACTTTAGGCGCGATTATATTTACTATTGGAGTAGTAGGTATTTTTCTAAATAGAAAAAACATTATAGTAATTTTAATGAGTATTGAGTTAATTCTTTTAGCTGTAAATATAAATTTAGTATCATTTTCTATTTTTATAAATGATTTGTCAGGTCAGATTTTTACACTTTTTATTTTAACTGTAGCGGCCGCTGAAGCAGCAATAGGTTTAGCTATAATTGTTGTCTATTATCGTAATTCTACATCTATAGAAGTAGAGAAAATAGATAGTTTGAAAGGATAATATGGAAATTGCATTACTGTTTCTTCCATTATTGGCTTCCATAACTTCTGGTTTTTTTGGAAAATTTATTGGAGATAGAAATTCAGAATTGATTACAAGTTTATTTGTTTCAATTTCAGCAATTTTATCTTTGATAATATTTTATGATGTAATTATAAATCGTTATGAAAACAATATTCTAATTGCTACCTGGATAAATTCTGGCACTTTAAATGTAAACTGGTCTATAAAAATTGATGCTTTATCATCAGTAATGTTAGTAGTAGTTACACTGATATCAGCAATAGTTCATATTTATTCTATAGGATATATGTCACACGATCCTCACAAGCCAAGGTTTATGGCTTATCTATCTTTGTTTACATTTTCAATGTTAACTTTAGTGACAGCAGATAATTTTTTACAATTATTTTTTGGATGGGAAGGTGTAGGTCTTTGTTCATATTTTTTAATTGGTTTTTGGTTTAAAAAGGAAACAGCTAATGCTGCTGCAATTAAAGCTTTTTTGGTTAATAGAGTTGGAGATTTTGGTTTTGCTCTAGGAATTTTTTTAATTTTTTATTTATTTGGTACAGTAAATTATGAGGAGGTATTTCAACAAATCCCTCAAATTATTAATAAAGAAATAATCTTTTTAGGAATTGCTATAAAATCAATAGATCTAATTTGTATTCTTTTATTTATTGGTGCAATGGGTAAATCAGCTCAAATTTTTTTACATACTTGGCTACCAGACGCTATGGAAGGACCTACCCCTGTGTCAGCATTGATACATGCCGCAACAATGGTAACAGCGGGTGTATTTTTAGTTGTTAGATGTTCTCCAATTTTTGAATATTCTACTTTAGCATTAAATTTAATTACAGTAATAGGAATGACTACTGCCTTTTTCGCAGCTACAGTTGCACTAGTTCAAACAGATATTAAAAAGATAATTGCCTATTCGACGTGTAGCCAACTTGGTTATATGTTTTTTGCTGCTGGAGTGGGTGCATACAATGTTGCAATGTTTCATTTATTTACGCATGCTTTTTTTAAAGCTTTATTATTCTTGGGATCTGGATCTGTAATACACTCTTTTAATAACGAACAAAATATTAATAACATGGGAGCAGTTTATAAAAAACTTCCCTATACATATGTTTTAATGATTATTGGAACTCTAGCTTTAACAGGTTTCCCTTTCTTATCTGGATTTTATTCAAAAGATGCAATAATAGAATTTGCTTATTTAAAGGGTAATACTAGTGGATATTTTGCTGCTGGAATAGGAATTTTTACAGCTTTTCTAACATCCATATATTCCTGGAGATTAATATTTAAGACATTTCATGGAAGTTATAATAATCAAAAATTAAAAATCGAAGATCTTCATGAATCTCCAATAATCATTCTTTTGCCTTTAATTGTTCTTTCAATAGGAGCAGTATTTGCAGGATTCTTTTTTAAAGATCTGTTTATTAGCTTTTCAAGTTCAAATGATTTTTGGGGACAGTCAATTAAATTTTTAACTCCACTAAGTAAAGAACATCCGCCTGCATGGATTGTGTTGATTACTCCTATAATTGTAGTTTTATCTATACCTCTCTCGTATTATTTATTTGTTAAAAATAAAGATGTTCCAAATTTTTTGGCTGATTCAAATAAACCTCTTTATCAATTTTTAATTAAAAAGTGGTATTTTGATGAATTGTATGATTTAGTATTTATTAGATCTTCAAAAAGGATTGGAGTATTTTTTTGGAAATTTGTTGATATTAAAATCATTGATAAATTTGGACCCGATGGAATTTCATCTTTAATTAAAAATCTTTCTCTTAAGGCTAATAAATTTCAAAGTGGATATATATATCAATATGCATTTATGATGTTATTAGGTTTTTCAGCTTTATTAACATTTTTAATTTTAAAATAATGAATTTTCCCATTTTATCCTCTCTCATTTTATTACCTTCTATAGGAGCCTTATTTTTATTATTTTCAAAAGATAATGAAAAATTAAATGCAATAAAATATGTTGCTATTTTTACATCATTTGTAAATTTTTTAATCTCAATTTACCTGTGGTTTTTATTTGATCCATCTACATCAGAATTTCAGTTTGTAGAAGATAAACAGTGGTTAAAAGAATTTGTAAATTACAAAGTAGGAATAGATGGAATTTCAATATTGTTTGTTTTATTAACTACTTTTATTACTCCACTTTGTATTATTTGCGTTAATAACACAGTTGAAGTAAGACTGCGTGACTTTCTTATCGCTATACTAACGATGGAAAGTATAATGATAGGTGTTTTTTGTTCTTTAGATTTAGTTATATTTTATCTTTTTTTCGAAGCGGGATTAATACCGATGTTTTTAATAATTGGTATTTGGGGAGGTGATAGAAGAGTTTATTCTGCATTTAAATTTTTTCTTTATACTTTATTAGGTTCAGTCTTAATGTTGGTTGCGATAATTTCTATTTATTTGATTTCAGGTACAACCGATATTGTAAAATTGTTTGAACTTGGAATTGATGCCAAGTATCAAAATCTATTATGGCTTGCTTTCTTTAGCTCATTTGCTGTTAAAACACCTATGTGGCCAGTCCATACTTGGTTACCAGATGCACATGTTGAAGCACCAACTGCTGGTTCAGTTTTACTTGCTGCTATTTTACTTAAAATGGCAGGCTATGGTTTCTTAAGATTTTCTTTAGGTTTATTTCCTCTAGCTTCAGAATTTTTTACTCCATTAATATATATATTGAGCTTAGTGGCAATTATTTACACATCATTTGTGGCGTTGATGCAAGAAGATATGAAAAAATTAATAGCTTATTCATCTGTAGCGCATATGGGATATGTTACTTTAGGGATTTTTACTATTACTCAACAAGGTTTAGAAGGAAGCATAATTCAAATGATAAGCCATGGTCTTGTTTCAGCAGCCTTATTCTTATGTGTTGGAGTAGTATATGACAGAATTCATTCCAGACTTATATCAACCTACGGGGGATTAGTTTCAGTAATGCCTAATTATGCTGTTTTATTTATGATTTTTACTCTTGCTGCAATTGGTTTACCAGGTACCAGTGGTTTCATAGGTGAATTTTTGATTTTAATGGGTGCCTTTAAAGATAATTTTTTAGTAGCAGTTATTGCTAGTCTAGGAGTTATTTTAGGTGCAGCTTATATGTTATGGCTTTACAGAAGAGTTATTTTTGGAAAATTAGTAAACAAAGAACTTTTAAAAATATCAGATTTACATAATTCAGAAAAATTTATTTTATGGTGCTTAGCTATACCTGTTGTTTTTTTTGGATTCTATCCTGAACCTTTAATAAACAGTATAGAAGTTTCAATAAAAGATTTAATTGAGATGTATAACTTTAATCTAAAAATGAATATTATCGAGGTTCAAAATAATGGTTAATCTAAATTTAATTTTTCCTGAAATTTTTATTTCGTTATCTACAATGTTTTTATTAATATTCGGAGTTTTTAAAAAAAATAGTTCAAAAATTATTCATAATTTATCAATAATTTCTTTGCTTTTAATAGTTATACTAATTTTTAATAATCAATTTGAGTCAAATATTTTTTTATTTTCTAATAGTTATGTAATTGATTATCTATCATCTTTTATGAAAGTTATTACTCTAATCGGCGGTGCTTTTGTTTTAATAATATCCACAAGATATTTAAAAGTTTATGAGTTATTTAAAATTGAGTATTCAATACTTATTCTCTGCTCAATATTGGGAATGATGGTCATGATAAGCTCAAATGATTTAATAGTATTTTACATGGGTCTTGAATTACAATCTTTACCTTTATATGTATTAGCATCTTTTAATAGAGATAATTTAAAATCATCAGAAGCAGGTCTTAAATATTTTGTTTTAAGTGCATTATCTTCAGGACTTTTATTATACGGTTGTTCTTTAATTTATGGATTTTCTGGATCGACTAATTTTAATATTATTGCTGAGTCTTTAAGTAATAATGAATACGGCTTGACCTTTGGTCTTGTTTTCATATTAGTTGGATTGGCATTCAAAATTTCAGCTGTTCCTTTTCATATGTGGGCACCAGATGTGTATGAAGGCTCTCCAACTACTGTAACTTTATTTTTTGCCATAGTTCCAAAAGTAGCAGCCCTAACTGTATTTATCAGATTTTTGTATGTACCTTTTTTGAATATGATCGATCAATGGCAGTCTATAGTTATTTTTTTATCAATAGCATCGATAATATTTGGAGCTATTGCAGCTATTGGTCAAAATAATTTAAAAAGATTAATAGCCTATAGCTCAATCAGTCATATTGGATTTGCATTAGCTGGGTTATGTGTTGGAACTAATGACGGTATACAAAGTTCAATAATTTATATTTTGATTTATTTAGTAATGAATCTAGGTTTTTTTTGCTGTATATTAATGTTGAAAAGAAATAATCAATATTTTGAAAACATTACTGACTTATCAGGACTTTCAAAAAATCACCCACTTATATCATTATCTTTGTTAATAATTCTTTTTTCATTAGCAGGAATACCACCTTTAGCGGGTTTTTTTGCAAAATTTTATATATTTAAATCGGTAATTGATCAATCGATGTATTTCTTGGCTATTATAGGTTTACTGTCTACAGTAATTGCTGCTTTTTATTATTTAAGAATTATTAAAATAATTTACTTTGATGAAGAAAAAGAAAAATATGATGATGATCATAGTATTTTTTTAAAGATATCATTAACATTATCAACTTTGTTATTATTTTTATATTTCATATATCCAAACAAGTTGTTGGAAATAGTATCTAAAATAAATATTATTTAATGAAATTAAAAAAATTCAGTTTTAAAACAATAAGCAGCACAAATGATCTTGCCATAGAGATTATTAAAAAATCTAAAAATAAGTCAGGCATGATTATCGCTGATAATCAAAAAAATGGTCGAGGACAGTATGGAAAAAAGTGGAAATCTTACAAGGGAAATTTATTTGTAAGTATTTTTTTTACTATTAATAGATTAAACTTTAGTATTAAAAAAATGACAAAAATTAATTGTTTATTGGTAAAAAAACTTCTGTCTAAATACTATAAAGGAAAAATTGATATTAAAAATCCAAATGATTTATTAATAAAAAGAAAAAAAATTTCAGGTATACTTCAAGAAACAATGACAAAATCAAATAGAGATTATATTATCGTTGGAATTGGAATTAATCTGATTAAAAATCCAATTATAAAAAAATACCCAACAACAAACCTTTTTAAAGATACAAATATTAAGATTAATAAAGAAAAGATGATTACGAATTTAAAAAGAATCTATGAAAAATCTATTCCAAAATTTTCTAAGTTGAATTCTTTTAATATTGATAAGATTTAATATGATAATAGTTGGTGATATTGGAAATACAGAAACTAAATTTTGTTTAATTAATAATAACAAAATTTTAAAACGTTTTACTTTAAACACAAAAGCAATTAATTATAAAATATTAAAAAAGAAATTTCTTTTTTTTAAACTTAATAAAATAATACTAAGAAAAGTTTTATTTTGTAGTGTAGTTCCAAAAACTTTTAATATTATAAAAAATTTTTTTAAAAAAAATTACAAAATAAAATCTTTTGAATTAAAAGAACTTAACTTAAGAAAATTAATTAAAATAAAAGTTAATTATAAACAAATTGGCTCAGATAGATTAGCCAATGCTATTGGTATTAAAAAATCAAAAAAAAATTTTATAATTTTAGACTTTGGAACAGCAACTACTTTTGATGTTTTAATAGATAATACTTATCATGGTGGAGTTATAGCTCCTGGCTTAAAATTATCATTAAACACCTTAATAAATAAAGCAAGCCTTATTCCACATATTGACCTAAAAAAAACAAACAAAATTTTAGGGATGAATACTATTAATGCTGTTAGATCAGGATTCTTTTGGGGTTATTTAGGTCTAATTGACAATATTATTAATTTAATTAAGAAGGAGACTAAAAAATCTTTCAAAATTATAATTACTGGAGGATTTTCTAATTTATTTAAGAATTCGATTAAAACTAAAGTTATTTTAAACAAAGATATTACAATTAGCGGACTTATAAAGGCATCAAGCTTAATTAAATAATATGAAAAATGAATTATTATTTTGCCCTTTAGGGGGTTCAGGTGAAATAGGAATGAATATGAATCTATTTGCTTATGGGAAACCTGGCGAGCATAAGTGGATAATGGTTGATATTGGAGTTACCTTTGCTGATGATACTTTACCAGGAATCGATTTAATATATGCTGATCCAGGATTTGTAGTTGATAAAAAGGATAGTTTATTAGGAATAGTTCTAACTCATGCTCATGAAGATCATATTGGAGCAATTGCACATTTATGGCCTCAATTAAAATGTAAAATTTTTGCAACACCTTTCACTGCCCTTTTAATAAAAGAAAAATTTAAAGAAAAACATATCGATATAACTAAAGAATTAATAATAGTTCAATTAAATGGAACAATTAATTTAAATCCATTCAAAATAGAGTATATAACATTAACTCATTCAATTCTTGAACCTAATGGATTGCGAATTGAAACTCCTTCAGGTGTAATTCTTCATACCGGTGATTGGAAAATTGATCCTAATCCACTTATAGGAGGAAAAATAAATTCAAAGAGATTACAAGAGATTGGTCAAGAAGGTGTTTTAGCTATGATTTGTGACTCAACAAATGTTTTTAGTCATGGAAAATCAGGGTCTGAACTTGATGTAAGAAAAAATATGTTAAATATTATGAGTTCTCTTAAAAAAAGAATAATTATAACTTCATTCGCCTCTAATGTAGCACGAATGGAAACAGCTTTTTATTGTGCTGAAAAAACTGGAAGACAAATTTCTTTAGTTGGAAGATCTATGCATCGAATCTATAAAGCTGCAAAACAATGTGGTTATTTAAAAAATATAATTGAACCAATAGATCCAAGAGAAGCTAAAAATATTTCGAGAGAAAAAATTGTTTATTTATGCACTGGAAGTCAAGGAGAACCTATGGGAGCCATGATGAGGATCTCAAGCTATACTCATCCAGATGTATTAATTGAAAAAGATGATGCTGTTATCTTTTCATCTAAAATCATACCTGGAAATGAAAAAAAATTATACAAACTACACAATCAACTTGTTAAAGATGGCATTGAGGTAATTTCTGAAGAAACTGAATTTGTTCATGTTTCGGGCCACCCAAACAGAGAAGATTTAAAAGATATGTATGGATGGGTTAAACCAAAATGTGTTATTCCTGTTCACGGTGAGCATAGACATATGATAGAGCATATTAATTTTGCTAAAGAAATGAAAGTACCAAATCCAGTACAAGTAGAAAATGGAGATATCGTAAGATTATTCCCAGGAGTACCAAAAGTTTTTGATAAAGCACCCAGTGGAAGACTTTATCTTGACGGAAATATTAGCGTAGAAGAGGATTCATTATCCATTAAAGATAGAAAAAATTTAAGTGCTAATGGATATCTAGAAGTTACAGTATTGATTTCATCAAAAGGAAATACTTATAAAAAACCTATTATTTCATTTAGAGGAATCCCAGTTTATGAAACTGAGGAGTTTATTTGGGGCTTAGAAGAAGAAATAGAAAAATTGACTAAAACTTTTTCATTAAATAGTAAAAAACAAGAACATAATTTGATAGATGCTTTAAAAATAGCTAGTAGGAAATATACAAAAGAAATAACTGGAAAAAAGCCATTTACGAATATTAATTTAGTAAGAATTTAATTGAATATTTTAATTTAAGAAACATAATAACTTAAAATGTATATATCCAAAACATTCATACCAATTTTAAAAAATAACCCATCTGAAGCTAAAATTAAATCTCATCAATTAATGCTTAGGGTTGGAATGATCAAACAATCTTCAGCTGGAATATATTCTTGGTTACCCCTAGGCTTTAAAGTAATGAAAAAAATTGAAAAGATAGTTAGAGAAGAACAAAATAAAATTGGTGCCCAAGAAATTTTAATGCCAACGATTCAATCTAGTGAAATATGGAAAGAAAGTGGACGTTACGAAGATTATGGAGAAGAAATGTTAAGAATTAAAGACCGTCAAAGTCGTGAGATGTTATATGGTCCTACAAATGAAGAACTTGTGACTGATATTTTTAGGTCATCAATTAAATCCTATAAATCATTACCTCAACTTTTATATCATATTCAATGGAAATTTAGAGACGAGATAAGACCAAGGTTTGGAATAATGAGATGTAGAGAATTTTATATGAAAGATGCTTACTCATTTGATGTTACTGATGAAGAGGCTTTATTTTCATATAATAAATTTTTTTTATCTTATTTAAAAACTTTTAAAAGATTAGATCTTACAGCAATACCCATGGCTGCTGATACTGGACCTATAGGAGGAAATCTTTCACACGAATTTGTTATTCTTGCAGAAACGGGCGAAAGTAAAATTTTTGCAGATAAAAGAATATTTGATTTAAGTAGCGAAGAAACGAAAATCGATAAAAAATCATTGGAAGATTTAAGAAAAGAGTATGAAAAATTTTATGCAGTTACAGATGAAAAATTTAATAAGGAGGAATTTGAAAAAAAAGTCTCAGAAACTAATCGATTAAAAACAAAAGGTATCGAAGTTGGTCACATATTCTATTTTGGAGATAAGTATTCGAAGCCAATGGGAGCTTCAGTTGATTTGCCAGAAGGTAAAAAAGATTTTGTAAAAATGGGCTCTTATGGAATTGGAGTATCAAGATTAGTAGGAGCTATAATTGAAGCAAAATATGATGAAAAAAATGAAATTATGAAATGGCCTATTTCTGTTGCACCTTATGATGTTTCAATAATCCCAATAATAAGTAAAAATAATACTTCTACACTTGATACAGCAAATAATATTAACTTAGAGTTTAAAAAGAATAATATTGATACAATAATTGATGATACAGATGAAAATTTTTCATCTAAAATTAAAAAAATGAATTTAATCGGAGCTCCTTATCAAATTATCATTGGTAAACAAATAGATGGAGATTTATTTGAATTCAAAGAAGTTGGTAAAGAAACCCAAAAACTTAAATTAGAAAATATAATTAAAATTATAACAGAACAAAAAGCAAAAAATTGATTTCTACATTAGAAAAAGAAATTACATTTAGATATTTAAAGGCCAGAAAAAAAGATGGTTTTTTAAATATTATCTCCATTTTTTCATTTATTGGAATAGGACTTGGAGTTGCTGTATTAATTATCGTTATGTCTGTGATGAATGGGTTTAGAACAGAATTGATTAATAAAATTGTTGGATTTAATGCTCATATTACAGTCAAACCTTATGATAATAAAATTAAGATGAGTGAAATAAACAAAAACGTCAATAGAATCTCAAAAGAACTAATTTTAAGCAATTCTGGTGAAGCAATAATTATTAAAACAGATACAACAAAAGGTATTTTATTGAGAGGATATAAAAGTATAGATTTCTCAAAACTAAAGATTTTCAATCAAAAACTTTTTTTAGGTAATGATAATATTTTATTAAAAGATTATATTTCAATAGGCAAAGAATTAAGCTTTACTCTAAATCTTGATATTGGTGACAATGTTACTTTAATGTCATCTGCTGGTGTCGAAACAATCATTGGTAATTTACCGAAACAAAAGACTTTTGTAGTTTCATCAATTTTCGAAAGTGGTTTAGCTGATTTTGATAATAATGTTGCATTTATAAATCTAAAGACTCTTGAGGAATTTTTCAACTTAGAAAGTAAAGATAGAAATTTAGAAATTTATTTGAATAATCCTCAAAATATTGAAAATCAAAAAAAAATTGTTCAAAAGAATTTCCCAGATGAGCTTGTATATAGTTGGTCGGATATGAATAGTTCTTTATTTTCAGCTTTAAAAGTGGAAAGAAATGTAATGTTTATAATTTTATCTTTAATAATTATCGTTGCAGCATTTAATATAATATCAGGATTAACAATTTTAGTTAAAAATAAGACTCGTGAAATAGCTATTTTAAAATCTATAGGTGTTTTAAATAAATCTATTGTAAAAATATTTTTTTTAGTAGGCGTTATTATAGGGACCTCAGCAACAATTTTTGGAATAATTTTAGGAGTAACTTTTTCAATATATGTTGAAAATATTCGTCTATTTATAAGTTCAGCGTTTAATATAAGTTTGTTCCCAGAAGAAATTTATTTTTTAAGTACTATGCCCTCTGAAATAAATCCATATTCAATAGTTATTATATCTTTATGCTCAATACTAATTACTATAATAGTTTCTATATTCCCTGCATTAAAAGCAGCTAAACTAGATCCAATTCAAGCTCTTAAATATGAATAATTCGATTAAACTTTTTAATATTAATAAATCTTTCGACAATCTTAAAAAAACAAAAGTTCTAAAAAAAGTATCTTATAAATTTAAACAAGGAAAAATTTATTCTCTTATGGGTCCCTCTGGATCAGGTAAATCAACTTTATTAAATTTACTTTCATTTATTGATAGACCTACTTCAGGTACTATTACTTTTGACAATAAACAGATTAACTTTAAAGAGTCTGAAAAAAATGATATTTTGAGGGCCAATAAAATTGGAATAATTTACCAACAAGATAATTTACTTCCAGATTTTACATCTCTAGAAAACATTTATTTGGCAAGTCTTGCTACTGGAAATAAAAAAGATAAATCTATATCGAAAGCGAATAATTTATTAAAAAAAGTTGGTCTTTCTAATAGAGCAGAACACTTTCCTTCTCAACTTTCAGGAGGTGAAAAACAACGAGTATCTATTGCCAGAGCTTTAGTTAATAACCCTCAAGTTATTTTAGCTGATGAGCCAACAGGAAGTCTTGATCAAAACACTGCAAGAGAAGTATTTAAAATTTTATTTAGATTAAAAGATCCAAAAAGACTAATTATTTATGCAACTCATAATAGATTTTTTGCAAATATGGCTGATTGTAAATTGGAAATGATTGATGGTAATATAAAGACTATCAATGCTAGAATCAAATAATCAAAAATTTAATCATCTTAAAATACATACCCAATACTCTATTTGTGAGGGGGCTATAAAAATTGAAGATCTAAAAGAATTTTGTAAAAAAAATAAGATTAAAAGCTTAGGTCTTTCAGATACATCTAATTTGTGTGGTGCATTAGAATTTGCCGAAAATATATCTAAAGTGGGAACTCAACCAATTATTGGTACTCAAATAAATTTTAAATTCGAAGACACATTAGGCCTTTTACCTTTGGTAGCTCTTAATCAAGAAGGTTATAAGAGAATAATAGAGCTTTCATCAAAATCCTATTTAGAAAATGACCAAATTTCTGAACCTCATTTAGATATTGAAGAATTATTTACTAAGACAGAAGGTATAGCATTATTTTCTGGTTCAATTAAAGGACTTTTTGGAAAATTATTTGAAAAAGGTAAATTAAAAGAAATTACTAACCTTTATAGTAATCTTATATCAAAATTTGGAGATAGATTTTACTTAGAAATCCAAAGACATGGTGACCAAAACGAAATAGTTTTTGAAAAATTTAATTTAAAAAAATCTTTAGAAATTAAAATTCCAGTCATTGCAACTAATGAAGTTTATTACTTAACAAAAAATATGCACGAAGCTCATGATGCCTTAACTTGTATTGGAACAAAAACATATATTAATGATAAAAATCGTTTTAAATTTAGTGACCAACATTATTTTAAAACAGATCAGGAAATGCTAGAACTTTTTTCTGACTTACCTGAGGCTTTAGAAAATAATTTTAATCTTCCCTTAAGATGTAGTTTTAGACCCCAGTTTTCGAATCCTATATTACCGAATATAAGTACAGAAAAAGAGGGTAATGCTGATAAAATTCTTACAGCTGAGTCTTTAGAAGGATTAAAAGATAAATTTTTAAAAGTTTTTAAAGTGAAAAGTGAAAACTTGAATGATGATAAAAATTTTAAGATATATAAAGATCGATTAGATCATGAATTAGAAATCATTATAAAGATGAAATACCCTAGTTATTTTTTAATTGTTTCTGATTATATTAAGTGGGCAAAAAACAATGATATTCCTGTAGGGCCAGGAAGAGGTTCAGGCGCAGGGTCTTTAGTTGCATGGTGTTTACAAATTACCGATGTTGATCCTATTAAATTTAATTTAATTTTTGAAAGATTCTTAAATCCTGACCGTATATCGATGCCTGATTTTGATATTGATTTCTGTGAAGAAAAAAGAGACCTAGTATTTAAATATCTAACAACAAAATATAAAGATAGTGTTGCTCATATAATAACATTTGGAAAGTTAAAAGCTAGAATGGTTATAAGAGATGTAGGAAGAGTTTTAGGATTACCTTATGGCTTTGTTGACAGTATATCTAAGATGATACCATTTGACCCTTCTAGACCTCAAAATTTGACTGAATGTATAAATAATGAGCCTAGACTTTCAAAATTAATTAATGAAGATCCACGTGTAAAAAAATTAACAGATTTATCTTTAAAATTAGAAGGCCTTAATAGAAACGTAGCGACACATGCAGCAGGTGTTGTGATAGCAGACAAGAAATTAACCGAAACTGTTCCTTTATATAAAGATTCATCAGCTAATTTATTATTACCTTCTACACAATTTGATATGTATTCTGCAGAAAATGCTGGTCTGATTAAATTTGATTTCTTAGGTTTAAAAACTTTAACCGTTATCAACAAAACTGAAAAGTTGATTAAAAAAAAAGTTAAAAATTTTAAGATAGAAAATATAAATTTTGAGGATCAAAAAGTTTTTGAAAATCTATCCCTTGGAAACACTGTAGGGTTATTTCAAATTGAAAGCTCAGGTATGCGTGAAGCTTTGACTCAAATGAAGCCCAACCATATAGAAGATATTATTGCCTTGGTAGCTTTATACAGGCCTGGACCTATGAGCAACATTCCTATTTATAATGATTGTAAACATGGAAGACAAACCCCAGATTATTTACATCCATTGCTAGAAACTATTCTTAAACCAACTTACGGAGTCATTATTTATCAGGAACAAGTGATGCAAATAGCTCAAAAACTATCTGGATTTACAGCTGGAGAAGCCGATATTTTAAGAAGAGCAATGGGTAAGAAAAAAAGAGCAGAATTAGAAAAACAGAAACAAGGTTTTATTGCAGGAGCAGTTAAAAATGGAATAAGTAAAGAAGTTGCTGCTAGTATTTTTTTAAAGATTGAGCCTTTTGCAGAATATGGTTTTAATAAAAGTCATGCTGCTGCTTATGCAATAATTTCTTATCAAACAGCATTTTTAAAAACATACTATCCTAAAGAGTTTTTCGCAGCCTCTATGACTATGGATATATCAAATCAAAATAAATTAAGTGAATTTCATGAAGAACTTAAAAGGCTTGATATTGATATTGTAAGACCTGATATAAATACATGTTTTGCAGATTTTCAATTTGATGAAAATAACTTTTTCTATGCTTTAGGGGGAATTAAAAATGTTGGTTATGAAGCTGTTTCCAATATAGTCAATGAAAGAACTAAAAATGGTAAGTTCAAATCAATTAAAGACTTTTTGGATAGAGTTAACCCAAAAGATATTAATAAACTTCAACTTGAAGGTTTAGTAAAATCAGGTGCTTTTGATAGTTTAGAGAAAAATAGACAGTCTATATTTAACTCAATTCCAAGTTTTATTCTAAAAAATAAAAGTATTTATGAAAATAAAGCTACAAATCAAATTGATTTATTTGGTTCAGAAGAAAATTTTGAAAATGAAATTGTTCAAAAAATTCAAGATTGGCAATTTGAAGATCGATTATCTAAAGAATTTGAAGCTGTAGGTTTCTTTATATCGGATCATCCCTTGAACCAATTTAAAGAACATTTTAGTGATTATAATATAATAAATTATAATAAATTTAACTCAGATATTAATATTAAAGAAACAAATATTGCCGCAACTCTTTTAAAAATAACTGAGAGAAAAACAGCAAAAGGAAATTCTTATGCTGTAATTAAATTTACGGACTTATCAAGTGTTTTTGAATTATTTATCTTTTCAGATATTCTAGAACAAAATAGAAATATCTTAGTAGAAGGTAATTCATTATTTGTTACATTAATCAAAAATATATCAAATGATGAAAACAGATTTAAGCGAATAAATGTTCAAAAAATAGCATCTTTAAAAGATTTATTTAATAAACCTTTATCAGAAATTACTTTTACAATTAAATCTAGTGAAGAAATTGACAAAATTTCAAATTTTATTGAGGAAGAGGGTAAAACAGAAATTAAAATTAATCTTCAAAAAGATGGAAAAGAAATGATTTTTAAGCTTAAAAATAAAAGATTAATTGATAGAAAATCAATAAATACCATTAAAAATCAAGATATTTTAACTAAAATAAATTAAAAAAAAGACTTGTTTGTTTTACAAATTATTTGTAAGTAATCGTTAAATTAAATTAATACTCACACAGTTTGTGGTTTTATACCTCCGGTCCTTAAATGGAAATTACTGTGGTGGCTTAACCGGGAATAAATATGAAAATACCAAGTTTAACTATACAACAATTATTGGAAGCAGGTGTTCACTTAGGGCATAAAACTCTACGTTGGAATCCAAAAATGAAAAAATATATTTTTGGTAAAAGAGATTCAATTCACATAATCGATTTAACTCAAACTTTAGAACTAACAAATGTAGCTCTAGAAAAAGTTTATAATACAATCATCAATAATGGAAAAATATTATTCGTATCAACAAAAAAACAAGCCTCTGAAGCTATTGCAGAAGTGGCAAAAGATACTGACCAATATTTTGTAAATTATAGATGGTTAGGTGGCATGCTGACTAATTGGGGAACAATATCCGCATCAATTAAAAAAATGAAAAAATATGAGAAAGATTTAACTTCTGAGAATAGAGGTTTTACAAAAAAAGAACTTTTAAAAATGAGTGTTAAAAAAGATAAACTTGAAAGATCCCTAGGTGGTATAGCTGAAATGAAAAAAGTACCTGATTTAGTTTTTATCATCGACACAAATTATGAATCTTTAGCGATACAAGAGTCTGTAAAGTTAGGAATTCCGATAATTGCAATTTTAGATAGCAACTCAAACCCGGATGGCATAGATTTTCCAATCCCAGGAAACGATGATGCAAGAAGAGCTATTGATCTCTACTGTAATTTGATTAAAGAAACAATTGAAAATGCAAAAAAAGATGTCCCAAGTAAGATTGATGGTGATAGTGATGATTTAGATAAAGATAAAGAAATTAAAAAAAAATCTACCAAAACAATTCAAGAAATAGATAGAGAAAAACTAGATGCAAAATTTGCAAAAAAAGCAAAAACAGTAAAAAAAGTTAAAAAAGTTAAAAAAGAAAAAGTCAAATTAAATTAAAATGTCTGATATTGAAAAAGTAAAAAAACTCAGAGAGTCAACAGGAGCAGGATTTAAAGATTGTAATTTAGCCATTAAAGAATCCAATGGAGATTTAGACAAGGCAATAGAAATTTTAAGAGTTAAAGGTATATCTAAAGCCTCAAAAAAAATGTCAAGAGATGCTAAAGAAGGTGTTGTAGCTACCAGTGGTGATTCTGAAAAAACTTCTCTAATAGAGTTGAATTGCGAAACTGATTTTGTTGCCAAAAATGAAGACTTTATTATATTTGCAAAAGAGTTAAGTGAGTTAAATAATATAAATAATTCTGATCTAGATAAATTAAATAAAGCAAAAATGAACAACGGTAAAACTGTTGGAGATAATCTAGTTGCTTTAATTGCAAAAATGGGTGAGAAAATAACCATAGGAAGAGTTAAAACTTTAAATCTTTCTGGTGCTAAAAATTTTAATTATTTACACACTGTTGTAAAAGATAACCTATCTAAACTTGCTGTTGTGGTTTCTATAGAAACTCGAGACGCTTCTGATGATGTAAAATCTTTTGGAAAACAACTTGCCATGCATGTTGCTGCCTCAAACCCTTTAGCATTAGATGCTGAATCAATTAATAAAACTGTTTTGGAAAAAGAACAAAATTTAATTAGTGAAGAATTAAAAAATTTAGGAAAACCTGCTGAAATTGCTCAAAAAATTAGTTTAGGAAAAATAAAGAAATTTAAGGAAGAAAATGGACTATTATCACAAGCATGGGTAATGGAACCAAAAAAGAAAGTGCAAGATATCATAAAAGAACTTAGTATTACCGATTTAAAAATTAAAGATTTTTATAGAATAAAAATTGGTGAATAAATGTTTAATGATAAAACTTATAGCCAAAAAATGGATAAGACCATTGAGGTCTTTACCAAAGAACTTTCATCTTTAAGAACAGGAAGAGCTAACGCTAACATGTTAGATTTAATTAAAGTTGAGGTTTATGGGCAACAAATGCCAATAAATCAAATTGCTAGCGTAACAACACCAGAGTCAAGAATGATTAATATTCAAGTATGGGATGTAAGCAATGTTCCATTAATAGACTCAGCAATCAAAAAATCTGAATTAGGATTAAATCCACAAATTGATGGTCAATTAATAAGATTACCTGTACCCGATTTAAGTGAAGAGAGAAGAAGCGAAATTAAAAAAGTTATAAAATCAATGGGTGAAAAATGTAAAATTTCTATTAGAAATATAAGAAGAGAAGCAAATGATGATTTAAAAAAACTATTAAAGAATAAAGATATAGGTGAAGACGAAGAAAAAAAATTTGAAAAAATAGTACAAACTTTTACAGACGAACATATTAAAAAGATTGATGAAAAAGTTTCATCTAAAGAAAAAGAAATAATGACGATATGAACCCATTAAAACATGTTGCCATCATAATGGATGGAAACGGCAGATGGGGTCTTAAACATAAAAGCTCAAGAAATGCTGGACATAGAGCGGGCCTTAATACTATAGAGATGATAATTAAAGAAACACTCAAACATAAGATCGATTATTTAACACTTTATACTTTTTCTACAGAAAATTGGAAAAGACCTAAAAAAGAAATAAATTTTTTATTCAAACTATTGGAAAATTTTCTTTTAAAAAAGATTAATCTACTAATTAAGAATGAAATAAAATTAAAAATAATAGGTAATAAAAAAATTTTTACAAAAAAACTTAATAAATTACTTAATGAGTCAGAAAAAAAAACTAAAAATAATAAAAAATTACAAATAAATCTTGCTTTAAATTATGGTTCTAAATATGAAATTTTAAATGCGCTTAAAATAATTAATAAATCTAATAAAAAAATAACTGAAAAAAATATGGAAAAAAATCTTTATACAAAAAATGTACCAGATCCTGATATACTTATTAGAACAGGAAATACAAATAGACTTAGTAATTTTTTATTATGGCAGTTAGCCTATACAGAAATTTTTTTTCATAAAAAGCTTTGGCCAGATTTTAAAGCAAAAGATTATAAAAAAATTATAAATAAATTTAAGTCATTAAAAAGAAATTTTGGTAATATTTAATGAAATTAGAGATTGTTAAAAGAATATTAAGTTCACTTGCACTTATCCCTATAGCTCTTTTTTTTATTATAAAAGGTTCTTTCTTTTTTACTTTTTTTATAGCCACTTGTTTTCTTATTACTTTATATGAGTGGCATATGATGAGTAAAAAAAAAAAATATAATATTTTTGGTTTTATTTTTTTAATATTTTCCTTTTATAGTGT
>MDTB01021905.1_pt1 | contig 27068 bp, 12 predicted proteins | sample 811161 | NCBI WGS metagenome assembly MDTB01 (sample SAMN05326650, study PRJNA326480) | marine metagenome | isolation source: seawater | place: Mediterranean Sea | collected 2009 | reverse complement strand
GATAATCAGGATGATATAGTAAATGTGAGTTAGAACATTTTAATTCTTTGCCTGATTCTGTTTTTATCAAACTCCATCCTTTAACTTTATTAGTAGTAATTTCATTAATAGGCGACCATTCCCATTCTTTAGTTTTAAAGTTAAATACTTTGATTATATCATCGTCTTTTGTATCTTCTATATTTATCTCACCTCTTTTAGTAATTATTTTAGTACCAGGCAATACACAACTATAACTTCCACCATATGCAGTTGAAATTGAACTCAATTCAGTATCAATATCAGATTCAAGGGTAGAAATTCTTGTACGAACATTTGCAATAGTACCATCCGCTTCTTCAAATCTTGGTTGTTTTAAAAATATACCAGTTGAGTCTGCACCAAACATAGTATTAAATGCTTTTGATGTACTACCAGACTTGAAGATTGCGGTATCTTCAAGAACTCCTTTAAATGTTGCAATACCTGCCGCTGATATTTTAAATTGGTCAGCTGATATATATCCCGTTTTACCTAATGTGAAATTACCATATGCGTCATCTGAGGTTGCAGTAGAGGATACTCCAATGTGATTTGTACCAATATGGAATCCACCAATATTACCTGCACTTGCACTAACCGTACCATCAACAGATAATGTAGTACCATCAAATTCAAGTTTTGGTGAACTTGTACCACCCATTTTGAATGTTCCATTTGTAAGGTCTAATAAAGTACCTTCAGTAGAACTTAAATTGTTTGACCTAATTGTTCCTGCCTTAATTGCGTCACCACTAATTGTAGTAGAACCACCACCACCTTGGAACTCGCTAACTTTAATATAATCTATATAATATGTTCCTGCGGCGCCATTATAGTTTACAAGAATCATTGGTGCAAATGCATTACATTTATGCCATATTGTACCGGGGTCTGTTATAGTGTAATGTGGTCCACCTGCACCACTACTTGAAGTACCTTTAAAGTAACCTTTATATATAACCCATTCCCCATTAGTATCTTGACTTATATTACTTGCGGCAAAGTAGTGTGCGCTTGTGTAACTATTTACTGTTCCGTTCTGCTTAATTGGTGTAAGTGTTGTACTACCATTAGCAGCTAATGAAGATGAGAATCCTGTTACACCTGCGTATATTGTTCCACTTCCTGCAGTTCTTTTTACTCTAGCTTCATATTCATATAGTGAAGTTGTATTAAGTGGAATTACAGTATTTGAACTAAGCCATACTTGGTCACTACCATTATTATCACCTACCTTAAGAACAGGTCCAAAAAATTGGCCATGGTCTGTATAAGTAATTTCACTATCACCAAGACCTGCAGTAGTAACCGCATGGAATCCATCACCTGTTCCATCTATCTTAGGGGAGTTTCCTGTTTGTATATAAGCGGGGTCATCTTCTACTGCTGCTTGTGAAAAATCTTCAAAGTATAATGCTTGTGGTTGATTTCTACCTACAAGTTCAACATCACCAGTAATTTTTATATTACCATTAGAACCACTAATCGATGTATTACCTCTACCAAAGAAAAATTCTTGTACTGCGAAGTCAACACCTGAACCTGAAATCAATAATGTTTTATCAGTATTATTCCATGCGAAATATCCTGCTCCTAACGGCGCCGAACCACTTCCTAAGTAAAAGTTACCAGTATTGTCTAAAAATGATGTAAAATCGTTTATAGTTGCGTTTGTGCCATCACCTTGTGATATTGCGTTATGATATCCAAGAACTTCAGATGTCATTAGTAAACCTGCGGATAATCCACCTGTTGTATTAATGTTTCCTATCGCATCACCTAAGAAAGCAAAGTCTTGATTGTCTGCACCCGTAGCACCTTTTTGACCTGCTTGTCCGGCTGAACCAGCAGCACCCTTATCGCCTGCATTACCTTGTGCACCTGCATTACCTTGTGCACCTGTATCACCTTGTTTAGATTTAGCAAATGACATTGTTTTAGTGATTATTACTTTTTGTGAAAGACTACCACTAATCGCTTTAATTTCTAATGAACCTGAATCTTCTGTTAAACCTGTTATAGTAAAATGATTATGTCCGTTTGTTGTTGCATTACCTGCCGAACCACCTGCGGTTTGTAATTGACTAAACGAAACTCCCGTTGAACCTGTACCTGCGTACTTGTATTCATTTGTACTATCAGTAATACCTTCAAATACAATCATATCTGTGATTGCACCATTCAGCCCGCCTGTTGCAATTGAACCTGCGGAGTTTGCAGGAATAGTATGTGATTCGTTAGTAAGGAAACCTGTTACTGCGTCAGAACCATCTGCACCAGCTGAACCATCTGCACCACCTTCAATTTTAAATACTTTAATTGTATCAGATAAAGAATCTTTTGATACTACGATTGTTAATGGTAAATCGGATTTACTAAAAGATGAGAATGATAATGCGAATGTTCTTGTACCTGTTCCACTACTTACCGAGCCGCCTAATGATGGAGTTGTAAATACACTACTACCAGCTTTTGTGATTGTTATATCACTTGTTGCAATTGTACCACTTAAGTTTTGTTGGTTTATAGTAAAGTTAATTGATGTAGGCGTTGCACTTGAATCAGAAGAATCATCAAAAGAGAATGTTTGAGAATCTGAAATTATATTTAGTGTCTTTGCACTTGAACCATCTAAACCATCATCACCTTGTCTTGCTACTGCAACTGACATTGTTTTGTTTAATGTAACAGATGCCGATGTTGCGGTTACTACAACTGACCCACTAAATGGTGTAGTCGAGTTTGTTATCTCTACTGTATCACCTGATAGTGTTGTAGTGATATGAGAGTCTGATGTTCTTGATATTGTAAAGTCACTTGTTACATCACTTGTTCCTTGGAATACTAAAATGTCTGTGCTTGCACCTGCGAATGATATTATTTCGTTTGATGAACTTAATGGTAGTGTATGAGAATCATTTGTTAAAAATGCCGTTAATGCAGATACACCATCTGTACCCCCATCACCACCTTGTACTTTAAATATTGTTAATGAATCTGTTAATCCATCTTTGGTTGCTGAGATGGTTACTGGTAGAAATCCTTTTGTTTGTTGCATACCACCTGCTGCTTGTCCACCAACCCACTTTAAACTACCACTTACAATACCAGTTCCACTTGAAACATCTGTATTATCAAAATCAAATCCTGTTACTGTTGAACCACCATTTCTTGTAATTGTAATATCACTTGTTCCAATCGTGCCTGTAAGATTTTGTTGTTGAAAACTAAATATAATACTTGTTGGGTCTGGAGTATTATCATCAGAATTATCAAACGCAAATACATTCGAATCTAAACTACCAATAAGTAATTTTGCAGCCGTTCCATCGCCACCTTGAGCACCTTGTTTAGTTCGTGTGATTGACATTGTTTTAATCAACCTTGTACTTGCGCTAACTGCATTAATTGTTAAAGAGCCCGAGTCCTTTGTTAAACCTGTTACTTTAAAGTGATTGTGACCTGCGGTTGTTGCATTACCTGCCGAACCACCTGCTGATTGTAAATGTGAGAATGTTGTTCCTACTGATGCCGTAGCACTATAAAGGTATAAGTTAGATTTATTCGTAACACCTTCGAATACTTGTACATCTGTTATACCACCTTCAAAGGATGCGATATTACCACCTGAGTCTGCAGGGAAGTTATGGTTTTCATTTGTTAGAAAAACAGTAACCGCATCAGTACCATCTGAACCATCTGCACCACCTTCAACCTTAAATACTTTTATACTATCATCTAATGAATCTTTAGTTACTTCAATTGTAATTGGTAGGTCTGACTTTGAAACTACCTTACCAGCCGCAGGACTTGCTCCGTTATCAAATGTAATACTACCACTCAATAATCCAGAACCATCTGAAACTACTCCACCTAAACTTGGTGTTGTTATTGTTCCACCGCCTGATTTAGTAATTGTGATATTACCAGTACTAATCGTTCCACTTAGGTTTTGTTGATTAATAATAAACGATATAGAACTTGGCGTTGCTGATGTATCTGAAGAATTGTCAAATGCGTATACTTGAGAGTCAACAGTAACTTGTAATGATTTTGCGTCTGACCCTGCGAGACCTGCCGTACCTTGTTTTGATTTAACCAATGACATTGTTTTTGCAAGTTGTGTACTTGCACCACTAACTGCGGTAATTACTACTGAACCACTATCATGGGTCATGCCTGATATTGCCAGTACATTTCCGTTTGTACCACTTAATGTAGAAGTTACACCTGCGCTGCCCGTTCTACTATAAGAGTAATTTGCAGTTTTATCAGTAACACCCTCAAATACTTGCATTGAAGAACTTGCGTCAGTAAAACTAACAATTGTTCCATTAGATTGTGCTGCAAAAGTATGTGCTTCATTTGTTAAGAATGCAGTTACTGCGTCAGCACCAGCTGAACCACCCTCAACCGTAAATATTTTTATTGTGTCTGTTAAACTATTCTTAGTTGCAGATATTGTAAGTGGGAAGTGTGTTTTGACTCCTTCTGGACCACCATTGTCCAATTCGTTTCCAAATACAATACTACCACTAGCTATACCACTAAAGTTACCACCACTATTTGTTACATTAGTATTATTGAAATCAAAGTTTTCAATCGCATCCCCACCTTGCGTTCTAACTGAAACATCACTTGCTTGAAGTGCCGCACTTAAGTTTTGTTGGTTAAATGAGAATATAATATTTGATGGAGTTGCAGTTGTGTCAGAAGAATCATCAAATGCGAATACTTGTGAATCAACACTTGCAACTAAAGTTTTTGCAGTAGACCCATCTAAACCACTAGCACCTTTTGCACCTGGCGTTCCATCAGTACCTGCGTTTGATTTAGCAAGTGACATTGTTTTAGATAGTGATGTACTTGCTGAGGTTGCAGTTATAATAATCGAACCACTATCATGTGCCATTGAAGTTACTGTTACTGTATTAACTGAAATACTTGAACTTACAGAAGTTGTACTGGTTCTACTATAAGAATAATTCTCTGAACTATCGGTAACACCCTCAAATACAATCATGTTAGTAGCACCACCACTAAAATCAGAAACTACGCCTGATGCGTTAGCTGGAAATGTGTGAGACTCATTAGTTAAGAATGCAGTTACTGCGTCAGTACCATCAGTACCATCTGACCCACCTTGGACTTTAAATATTGTAGTACTGTCGGTAATACCATCTTTAGTAACCGAAAGTGTTAAAGGCAAATCTGTTTTATTTAATGATAGTCCACTAAATGATAAACTACCACTTTGTTGTCCTGAGCCAGTTGCTACATTAGATGTTCCACCTAATGATGGGGTTGATATTGTTGAACCACCTGCTTTAGTAATTGTAATATCACTTGTTGCGATTGTAGCTGATAAGTTTTGTTGACTAATTACAAAACTAATTACATTTGGAGTTGCGCTTGTGTCACTTGAGTCGTCAAATGCATAAGTTGATGAATCTGTTGTTATCTGTAATGATTTTGCGGTAGCCGATTCTGTTACTTCATTAATAGCTTCTTGTACTGTTGTACCACTTTCTAATCTTATTTGCCCTCTTACAGTTAGAGATGTTCCGTCCCAAGTAAGTTTATCACCTAGTGAGAATTTTGAATCCGAACCTAAAAAGAATCCTGTGTTTGTATTACCATGTGTTCCAACGCCTGTAAATAATTTGGAGTCTTGCATTTTGATTCCACCAATGGAACCTGTATTTGCTATTATACCACCTTGAAGGAATACATTATCGGTTGCCAATCCAAAACCTGGATTTGAATTACCAAATACAAAAGATGAATTAGCTAATCCACTTAAATCACCTAATCTTACTTTTAATCCAACATCATACAATCCACTACCCGTTCTTTCAACAATATCCATGAATGGGGTATTTGTGTCTCTTGGGTTTGCGTTCATTTTAATATAACCACTACCACTCAATCCTGTGGATACTAAAACTTGTCCCTCATCATATGATTGTGAGGTTGAGGCTAAATCACCTACAAAACTACCTTGTGAACCACTTCCATATCCTCTTGTTACATAAAGTCTACCATGTACTTCATCTGCGTTTGAATTATCACCATCAAGTGAAGCAGAGTTTACTAAGATATATTCTGTTTGAAATCCTGTTCCGTCTACTTTTTTACTTAATAAGATTTCACCTGCAGTAAATCCACTAGCGTTTTTAACTGACATTGTAGTGTCGTTTGCAGTAATGTTCGAACCTGTTAATGTGGTTGCGTTAGTAACCCATAATTGACCACCAACTGCATTTACTGATTCTTTTTCAAATGTTGTTGTTCTTAAAGTACCTCGTATTCTTACATTTTCAAATTCTGCAGTACCATTTCCTTCAGATGATATTTTCCACCCTTGAAATCCACTTGCAAAATCTTTTGTTTGTAAGATACCTTGTGGTTTCATTATAAGATTACCACCTTCAATAGAAGCGGTAGTAATATCCCAACCACCAATAGATGCCGATTGGAATATAGCAAATCCATCAGCGTCAATAGATGATGAGGCGTTTTGTCTTGTAGATGGATTACCAGCTATGGTAGCAGGAGTACGAATATTGTTTGCGGTTACTGCACCTAATATAGTTACACCATCTGTAATTGTTCCACCCTGTAATAATACTTTTGATGCGGTTATATCACCTTGTGCTTTTAATCTTAATGAATTATCGGATGACCTTATTTCATCTGATACAACTTCGAATCCTGCAATAGATGCGGATGCGAATCTTGCGAAACCATCTTGGTCAATTGAGGATGATGCGTTTGCTTTTGTTGATGGTGCACCATTTACAACTGCAGGAGTCCTAATTTGATTTACTGTAAGTGACGATTTGATTGTTGCATTTGTACCAATTATTAATTGATTACTTATAGGGTCTAAGTGAAAGTCAGATGAACTAATTTCAATCTTACCATCAGACCCACTCACGAATTGACTACCTGGCGTTCCTATAAAAAACTTTTCTGCTTTTATATCTAATTCACCACTACCTGATGTTGTAAATTTTAAATGACTTGTATCGTTTGCACCTACAAACTCAAAACCAACACCTTCCATTTGGTCAACCCCAACTACGAGATTTCCACTACCAGAATATATTATAAATCCACCTGGCCCTTTTCCTTCGGATGCGGATGTAAATCCTTCATACCCAACTGACCTCAAGAATCCACTACTTGCACCACCTATTTCAATACCACTACCTAATGCGTTTGATATAAAGATAGAACCTGTTATTAAAGAACCCTTACCACCTATAAAAGTAGTAGAACCTGGAAAAACAATATCTTCAATTAATATAAATGTTTCGGATGGTTCACTTTTACTATTTAAAAATTCTATCTTAATAGTTTTTGGGTCACCAATATGTTGTGATGGTATTGGTATAGTATATGTAAATGTATCACCACCATTATCAAATGCATTTACTGATATAGTTTCAAACTCAGTACCTAACCCTTTTGATTTTACAGATGTTCTTAATTCATGTACTTCACCTGTTATGGGTTGAGTATTTGATATTGTAAATGTAGATACAGTTTGTAAATTTTCTGATTGTCCTTGTGACGCTGATGAAAAGTAAACTACATCCGTTGGAATAGTTGCTCCATCAGTAAAACGATAGATGTGATTATTACTACCTGTTATTGCGTCTTTTAGTTGTAATATGTTACTACTTGATACACTTAATATTGATGAGGTAAAATTGGTTGGTTGTGTTCCTACACTCTCTCTTGGAAAAACAGTTTGTGACGATAAATCTAATCTTACTTCCCCACCAATCATCATACTATTGAATGCACTACCAGCCGTTTTAGTTAGAATTACATCGTCACCAAAAGTTGACCTTTGATACTTAGTATTAAATGAATCGGTTGTTAGTGTTAGTTTTTTATCTCTACCTTGACTTAATGAATCTGCCTTTTCACTATCTAATGCAAATGTAGAAAAAGGTTGTAAACTTGCAGATACCGCTGCAATTGGTAATGTTTTTTCATCGAATATAATTTCTGATGAAGTTTTTTGATTTACTCTTACAGGAATTACGCGATTCCATTTTACAGGAATATTATTTGTATCAGTACCTACAATTGTTATTGTTGCATTACCAGATGCGGTGTTTTCAAAATAATCAGCTCTATTTGTGTAAACCCATATCGAAATAAGTCTACTACCATCTCGTTGAGTTTTTTTAGGTATTTCAAAATATATTGGATTTCCACGCGCATCAAGAATTTCAATCTGTATTTCTGAGTTCTTTTTTAATTCAACAGAACCCATTAATCGGATTGTATTTTTACCGACTCCTAAGTAATCGGGTATCTCGGTAATATTAAAATATCTTGATGCGGGTGATTCGTCTTTTATTACTCTAGTAATAGAATTCGTATCAACTCTTCCTCTATTTCCTCTTTTGGGGGAAATTTTAGGGGAAAATGCTTTATCAAGATTTTTTCTACCTCGTCTTTTAAACGGTGTTGCCATTCATGTACTCCATATATAACTATAAATATGAAACTTTTGAGAACCCACGAACTTTACTGATATCTATTATTTGGTCTACCATATCTCTTGTTTTGTCAATGTGAGATATTGTAACAATAAAATCAAATTGTGTCTTAAGGTAATCAAATAATAAATATAAAGAATTAAAGTTATCCGTATCAAGTGAACCGAATCCCTCATCAATGGCTATAAAGTTTGGTCTTGGTAAATTTGATACATTTATTAGTGCGGTTCTTATTGCTATTGATGATATAAACTTTTCCATACCACTTGTTAATTCAAGAGGCCAATACTCATCAGTTCCATATGCAATATAAGAATTAATATTTTTTCCATCAGTATTTAGTAATACTTGGAAATCTACTATTGGTGATAATATATTATTTATTTCAATTTCTAATTTTGGTAATACTTCGGATATTAGTTGATATGGTATACCATCTCTTCTAACACATTTAATATAGTATTCATATCCATCGTATTTAATTTCCATATCACGAAGTTTTTCGATAGACTCATTAACTTGTTGTATAGATTTTTCTGCTAATTTTATATCAGAAGTAACCGACATTACCTCTTCGTTGACCTCGGATATTTTATCTTTTAAAGTTTCTCGTGTGTCTTTAAAAGAATTTATTCTTTCATTGACCAGCTTGTTATGCTCAACTGCTTGTTGTTGCCTATTTGCTTTTTTGATTAGTTCACTTAACGAGTTAATCTCTGATTTATATCCATCTACTAACTTGATACATTCATCGTAAATCTTGGTCGCATCTAACCATTCTTTATCTAATAGACGAGAATTATCTGTTAAGGTTTCATAATCTTGTAATTCATTCTTAACATCATATTGTGACCTTTCGTCTAATACTTTAATTTTTTCTTTGATTAGTTTTTCAAATTTAGTATTTTGGCTTTTGATATCTTTTTGTAATTGTTCTGTTTGTTTTACAATTGGTGTATTTTTATTCTGTACACAATGGTCACAATTATCATCAAAGGTTAATTGACCGATACCTTCTAAGTGAGACCTCATATGCTTTAGGTCTAATTCAATAGTCTGAGATTCTTGTTCTAACTTATTGTACTTAGTATCTAATCTATTGTACTTAGTGTTTTTCTTTTTGAGTTCTTTGATGTTTAACTTAGATAGTTTAGATTCAACATCTTTTTGTTTCACTTCAATATCATTGATTTGTAATTTATTAAAATCACATTCTGAGTTTTGATTATCAAAAAGAACTTTAACCTCATTTAACTTAGATTGTAAAGTTTCTTTATCACCGATATCTTCTACTGGTTTTAAAGTTCTTACTTCATACTCCATTTTCATAATAGTATTGTCTAACTTTAAATCAAGTTCATCTTTTCTTTCTTGTAGTTCATCTAAAGAACCTGTGATTGATGTTAGCGATTGTTCTGCTTCAATCAATTGACTTGGAAAGTCTTCTTTCTTGTATTCTCTAAGTAGTGTGTTTAATTCTCTAATCTCTTCACTTGCTATTGCCCATAAATCTTCAAATACATCCATATCTAAAAATTGTGCTAATAGTTCTTTTCTTTCCTTTTGAGATTTTTCTATAAACCCACTACTATTAGATTGCGTTGACATCGCAGTTAAAACAAAATCTTCATATGTTCCGATATATTCACGAATACTTGCATTGGTGTCTCTTCGTTGTTCACCATTCAAAGATTCTTTCTGTCCATCAACCATACGATAGAAATCAACATCAACTTTTACATTTCCTCTCTTTGGACTTTTCTTTGCTTTTCTTTCTATAAAGTAAGGAGTGTTGTTTAGTTCAAATTCAAACTTACAATCAAAGTTCATTTTAGAGTAGTTCATTACATCTTCTGCCCTGATTGTTCTTGAACATTTATCAAACATACAAAATGATAGTGCGTCCCATAGAGTTGATTTACCACTTGCGTTTGGTGCAAAGATTCCATATGCACCTTTCATATTTGTAAAGTCAATTACATTGTTTGTTCCATATGAAAACATATTGGAAAACTCAAATCGTTTTGGAATCCATGTAGAGTTAGACAAAATGGTATGTTTTCCGAGTTTATCATTAATGTCGTTGTTTATATTTGTAACAACCTCAAGTTGGTCTTTTGTAAGATGTTCAGTTTCTTCTAAATAATCTTGTATTAGTTTATTTTGAAATCCTGTATCTCTTACATTTTGTAATATAATAGATTGGTGTTCTATATCTCTTTTACGAGTAAGTACTTTTTGAACAGTAAGTTCTTGAACATCTTTTCCTTTTTTTATCTTTGCAATTAATTTATTTAATTGTGATGTTTTTGTATCCTTTACTCTTATTCTAATTCTTGGTTTATTTGGTATTGGATTATCAGATATTATTTTACCATTTTCGATATCAATAGTAACATATCCATAATCATTATGAACAGGAACAAATTTACTTTTTAGTGTATTCATATCCCAAACCAAAATACCATGAATAGGATATTTAGCTTCACCATGATTTTGTACAATAAGAGAACCTGAATATTTTATGTGAGGTTGTTTCATAACCTCATTGTTAGGTTTATGAATATCACCTAATAATGCCAAATCAAATCCATCAAAATGAGATACTTTAACATTTTTATTTTGTATAATAAATCCATGCTCAGTTTCTATATTATCTACTGGTCCATGAAATACTGCAATCCTACCATTGTTTTCTTTAAATCCTTTTGCAGATGGAAATCCTTCTGATTTATCCCATATTGATTTGTGTACAAATGTGTATCCACCAATTCCATATCCACCTGTATCTTTTAGATAGTATAAGTTTTTATGGTCTAATGCTGATATGATTGGAGTTAATGCGTCAAGTCTTGAAGTGTTATTTAGATTCGCGTCATGATTACCAGGTATTACAATCGTTGGTAATAAGTCTGCTAACTTACAAAAAAATTCTTGAGTTAGGTCAACCACTTCAGGTGACATATCTGTTTTTGCGTGTACAATATCACCTGCTATATAGATGATATCATTTTTACCCATTGTAGATAATATGTGTCCATACAATTGTGAGAACACTTCACGATATTCTTTGTGTCTTTTAAGATTTCTAATGTGAACATCGGCGATATGATATATTTTATCAATCTTCTCGACACCGATGTCGATATATTTTATTTTTCTCATGCACTAAATAGCTGATACTCCATTAACTTTCTCAAGTTTAAAGATTGAGTATCATAGATTTTTTGGTTTATAGTTTCATATCCCATTTCCGATGGGTCTTCATCACCCAAGTCAACCAAATGCGTATCTATTCCATATGACATAAACTTCTTTGAAAGGCCTATGGCATTAGACATTGCGTCTGAGTCTAAACAAATATACAACTTTTTTACTTTATTTGCAATTATTTTCTTTTCTAATTCTGATTGTATTGTTTTTCCGAATAATGGTATTGCATTTCTACGAATAGAAATCGCATCAAATGCACCTTCACATAAAATCAATGGTATATCCCAATTTATTAAGAGGTCAAACCCTACTATATTTTTAGATACCTTTGGATTTTTATGTTTAAATTTACTTTGGTAGAACGACCTACCTACAAAAAAGTTTAGCCGTCCTCTGTCATCATATGATGGTATAATAATTTTATCTTCATATTCTCCTGTTTCACAATATCCTATATTATATTTAACAATGTCTTCTGGTCTTAATCCTCGTTTTAACAAATAATTTAATGCGTGTTTATACTTAAAGGATTTAGATTTCTTATAAAGAGGTTTAAATTCTTTTGGAAGTTCTACTCTTTCTTCAATCGTAGTTGATTGATAGTCTGAGTTGTATCGATTTACTCTACTAAATATACTATTATATTCATCCCATGTTTGTTTTGATACACGAAGTTTCTTAAAAAGGGTTTTTATTGTTCTTCCCTTTTCATCTGATATCCAACAATGCCATGGATTTTTACCTTCAGAAGTAAGTTTAATGTTTACTTCTAATTTAGGTTTATAGTGGTCAACAAAAGGTGAGTAAAACGCATAGTTATCACCTGATGTTCTCTTGGATTTACCAAGAACGGACTCCAATAATTCAAGTAGTCTATCTTCCATTTAGTATAAAGTTACCTTAATATACAAAATTATTTTGAAAAAGCAAAGAAATTTTCCTTTTGTTTTTCATCAATCCATTCTTGAGGTATTTCTTTTTTAGCCCATTTAAACCCATTCTTCTCACACCATTCAGCATAAGTGGTTTTAGAACCTTTATATATTTTACCATTTGGTGATTGTAATACAAATCTTAAATCCATTTCTGGATTTTGTTCTTTTATTAGTAAATGTTTTTTTCTATCTTCGGGTAAGAACCATCCTTTTGATTCTATGAAGATTCCATTCGGTAATTTAAAATCTGCTTTGTAAGTATGATGAGTTGCTGGTATTGTGTATGATACCTCGTGTTGTTCATACTCACCATCAATACCTTGAGCTTGTAATTGTTCATCAATTCGTGTCTCAAGGCCGGACTTGTGTCCTTTTTGTTTTTGGATGTGACTCCAATTGCCTTTTTTATTCATAACTATTCGAAATCTAATCTGACATCGACAGTTACATCGACATCTTGTCTTTTTTTCAGAGGTGCACCTAATTTACCTATTGCAAGTAAGTCACCAGTATCATTGTACAATCCTATTGATGTGATATATGGTCTAAAATCTGAACCTGTTACAAATGGTTTTAATTCGTGAGTGTTTTCACCACCACCTTTTCGCAAAGTATTATTTTGTGATACATTATATTCATTTCTACCAATCTCACATAGTATTGATTGTTGTTCTATTTTTTTTGTTGACTTATATGTAAATTCATAACCCTTGTCTGTATAATCAAAATTACCATTTCCTAAAAAACAATTTTGATATTTAGGTCTTGGGTCTGTTATTACTATTAGTCCTTTTTGATAATACACATAACCAACATCTCGCGTTTGATACGCTGACCCACTTATCACATGGTTGTTTGATAAAGAGGCTACTCGTGCAGGTGTTAAATGTGTAGAATAAATTCTAAGTTCATCGAGTGAACCACTTGTTCCTGTATTTCCTAAAGCGTTATCACACATTATGGTAATATCAGATTCATTTGAAAATGGTCTTCTTTGTGATGTTTGTACATTCCCTACTAAAGTTCCATCTATATAAAAGTTAAATCTATTTTGAAATGCCGTTCCTGATTCATTGTGCGTTACTATAATATTATGCCATTGATTATCATTATACTTTACGGATGAACTTAGTGTTTGTAAATGTTGTTTATCAGCTATACCATCACTATACTGAAAAACTATTTGTCCGTTCTTTGCACCAGCCGTTTGGTTGTGTACACTAATATCAAATGGGAATTGTCCGTCTACTCCTGTATCTAATGATTCGACAATTGTCCTTGCATTTGAATATGGATTTCTTTTTTGACTTGCTTTCTTTATAAGTGTATTGATGTTTCCATTTGTATAAGATTGACTTGGTGGTAGTTTTACCCACATAGAAATACCAAAGTCATTTGATGGTGTAAAAAAGTTATAATTATAAGTTCCCATCGTTGAGTATATGTAAGATGTTTGTGTTGTTTCTACACCATATCCACTTGCACTAACTTCTCCTGTTGTAGTAATACCAGGAACAACTTTTGCGTTCTGTATATGAACATTGTTTCCCTTTGGACTATCTTCTTTAGATTTTTTATAAAACTTATTAAGAGTACCATCTTGAAATCCTAAGTAAAATTGTGACTTAGCCTTAGATACAAAATTGGTATTATCTATTACTGTGTCGTATATGATACCACATTCGTTTGTATGTTTTGATTCACTTAAAAATAAAGAAGCGGATGCCGCTGCCTTTGAGTGGTCAGTAATTGTTACTGAACCTGGCTTGATTCCTAAACCAAATTTGTTTTGTGGGATTGATATTATGGATGCCGTTGGATGTAAAAGGTGTCCACCATGACCACCTTTAAAACAACTTGCGTCAATTGAACTCCACATAATTTTTTGTGGAATTTTATTCATTACAGGAACTACTGCTCTTGATTGAGTTAATAGGTCACTATCAAATTGTATACCTTGGTGTTTTGATTCTGATACTTCGGTATGAATTCCATTTGGTGATAATCCTCTAAATACAGATATTTCAAAAGATGAAGAGTGATTAATATCTGTTACTTCATATTTTTTATATGCCGTATAGGGATATTTGGTTATCCCTTGGTTGAATATCCTTTTGAAAACTTTGCTCATACTTCATCGTTGTTAGAAATCTAATTTAACTTTCACTAATATTTCGTTAGAGAAAGATTTCAATAGAGGTTTAGAAAGTTTAGCAATTGCTAATAACTCATTATCGTTATTATATAAACCAACACTTGTAATGTATACTTTAGGGTCACCGATAAATGTAGTTTGTCCTATCTTACCTTCTGAACCTGAAACATATGTTGGGTTATTACTAAAATTATACTCTGCATTTTTAGCTCTAACAAAATAGAATGTAGATTTTATTTCTTCTTCATTCCTTGCTTGGAATCCGTTTGCTGAATTTGCAGATGCTGCTCCACTAATTGCAGTAAACAATCTATTATGGTTTTGATTATCTGCTTGTGTTCTAACTGTTCCTAAAGAAGCTGATGTATCAAGTAATGCTGCACCTAATACAATAATACCATGTTGTGGATAAACCTCACCAAATATTCTTGTTGAGTTTTGAATTCCATTTAATAATGAACCACTTACAATGTTGTATTTTGTTTGTCTTGCGTTACCTGATTGGTCTCTGTCTCCACTATCATCAATTAACCTTAACATATCATTTCCGCCTGAGCCAGAAATACATAATTCCCAATTGCCAGGATCCAGTCTATCTTTTAATCTACTTCTGTTTACTGCGATTGCGTAAACATCATTTTGATTTGTATCATTAAACTTAAAAAACTTCTGACTTGCTGGTAATAATATTTGTTGTAGTTGTGAGTATATTGCTGATGATGGTGAATCTTCATTTGTTCCTGCAGAACCACTACCTGCGTAATGTCCATATGCTATTGAGAACTGAGGTTCGTTTGTTGATACAGATGGAAGTCCATTGTATATTTCATAGTAATATGCTTTTTGAGTATTTGATTGAAACGATGATGTATGGAATACTGTTAGTTCACCACTATTACCACTCCACAATCCTCGTGTTACTCTTTTAGTTCCACCTTCTACTACATCCTCATTTGTAAATGCAGTATAAATTTTACCACTTCCGTAATCAAATGCACCGCCGGGTAATACAGGCGTGTCATTGTTATTGTTGTCATTATTAATTATTACATCAACAGGTGGTGTTACTACACCGCCGCCAGGAGCTAATGTTGGTCCTACACTTACAGAACTACCACCGCCGCCTCCACCGCCGTTTTGCATTAAAACATTTTGACCACCAAAACCATAAACTCCACCTATTCCAGGAGATTCTCCCGGAAAAGTTCCGTCAAATAATCCACCACCATAACCTTGGAAGCCACCACCCATGCCGCCGAAACCACCACCTATTGGTCCTGAGTTTCCGAATCCGAATCCGCCACCATAATTGTTAAATACTGCCATAATATATCCCTTTAGTCGTTAGATGTTACTTTAGGTGTTACAGTTACATCAATCTCAGCTCTACCACCAGTTTCGTTACCTATAATAATAATCCTTGTGGTTGTTGTTTGATTGTTAGGTAAGCTAGTAGTTGGTGCAAATTGAAATGCCGTACCTGTTACAGATTGTGCTTTTCCAGTTGCGTAAGAATTCAAATTAATAATTGGGCTTTGTATTCCTGGCACTGCTCCTAAACCTGATACACTACCTACATCACTGTTTAGTAGTACACAAGTATATCCTAAGTTTTCATTACCACCATTAATTGTTGTTACATTAATTGGTACAAGAATCGCTTCTTCTGCTACATTGATTGAACTAACCGATGTTTCTAAGAATGGTAGTTTAACCGTTGTTTTAGGTAATGATAATAATTTATATTTCATTAGATATGATTCATCAGTAATCGCTTCTAATACTGGCATATTTTCTATGACAATACCATAAAAATCACTACCCAATGAGTGTGCTGGATTCCAAAGGTCGTAATCAACCTCGTCATCCGCTAATGCAAATTGTGTTATTGTAAACTTGTCTCTGCCTTCAGCTAACAACTCTCTACCTCTCTTGGTAAGTATTGCGTCTACTGTTACAGATGAATTATCTAAAAATCCCATAGTTGTTTCCTCTTTTACTTATATAAATATAGTTTTTTTTATTTTTAAATCATTTTTCTATTATGATTGTTATTTTATCTCTTTAACCACCCCTTTTATTGTTTCTTAAATAGTCTGCTAATCTACTATTTGAACTTGCTGCGCCTGATGTTTGTGGGTTTGATGTATTGAATATTCCCCCAAATACATTTGGTCGCATTGGTCTTGTTGCAGCTTTTGAAACATTTTGAGTTATTGCAGCGGTATTGACTCTTACAGTTCTTCCATTTCTAATAATCGCTGATGAATCATTTCCTCTTGGTCTTGCAATTGTTTTTGGTGTATCTTTCGTAGGCGGTCCAATAGGAAGTGGTCTAAATATTTGATTTGACCTTACTATCGTATCTGCTTTACTAGCTACTGCCGAGTCACCTTTAGATTGTGCATTCTTAAGAATAGCAACTAAACTATTAGGGTCATCTACTCTAATTAACTTATCTGGCAAATTACCAGTAACTTCTTCTTCTTTGACTAATCCATCTGTATTGAATACTAATACATCAGGGTCGGTAGTAAATATTTGAACCGCAGGTGAATTGTCAGGTGTATCGGGTGAATTTGTCGTTAATGAATCACTTGTTACTTTACAACCCTCAAAAAATAAGTTTTTGAGATTACCTGTTAATCTATCGTCTTGAACTCTTGCAAAGTGGAATGACGCTGAATTTGCGAATTTAATTCCAAGTGAAGCGCTTTCTTGAGTTGAATAAAAATATTTTGGCTCTAATGCGTGTCTTGATAGTCTTGCGTCTAATATTGTAGAACCTGTTGGTGAATATTCCCAATAACCATTTGAACCTGTATAATATTCTCCTGATGCGGTGTTAAAAAATAACATATCATCAAACTTGTATATTGATGGTTTAAACGGGTCTTGTGGAATACTTGCGGTATAAGTTAAATATGAACCTGATACAACATTTAAAACCTTAATACCATTAGATTCAAATTGATGTTGTGTATAATCAATGTTATCTGGTCTTTTGAAATTGTTTCTTTCAAAAACATGAGGTTCTATTAAGATACCTTTATGCCAATCTGCTCTCGCAGGAACTATTTGTTTCATACTATCAAAGATTGACATATCATATCTTGATAACATTCCTATTAGTATGTTTAACGCAGTACCTCTATTGTATTTTTGAAAATAGTTTCTTGCTCTAAAGTCTAATAAATCATATCCATCTATATTTCTAACATCAGTATCACCAATCAAATCATCGACACTAAAATATCCTTCTGATGCGTAGATGTCAAAATTGACTTGGTCTGTTGTTGAAAAATATGTTCCTAACAAATTTGAATCAAGAGGAGCTTGGTCGTACTGATTAATTTCATTAGACTTATCTCTTTGTAATGGTCCTTGTAGTGAAGCCGATTCTATTCTTACTTTATTATTGTTTAAGTTTAATGCACCTACTGATGGTGTTGTTACAAAGTATGTATCAACTTCGCCAGATAAATGTTCTGGCTGACCATGTTCAAATGAAGCTGATAATATAAAACCTCTATCCGATTGTGTAAAATGTTGATTTGGGTGTCTTGAACTGATTGAACCACTAATACTTTTAAATGTACTATCAGGAAAAATTCTATAAAGGACATTTTCATATGAAGTATCAATATCTAAATCAGTTGTATTGTCATCAGAAAAATATGCCTCTCTGTTTGCTGCGTGTCCTTGTATTACTTCTGCACTTAATTTCTTTTTGTAGTATCTTATTTCTTGAATACTTGCGGTTGATGTTGTTCCAATATAAGGCGACATCAGTTTATTATTATCTGATGAACCACTTGAGTTCCAAATAAAGTTCCAATTATTATCAGTAGTAGATGCGGTTGCGTGGTGTAATACATCACCAAAGTCATCTATAAATGCCGCGTCTAAGTGATATCCGCCAGACGCAGATGAAAATCCTATTACAACATCTCTTGGTAAAATATAATCAAAGTAAGATGAACTTATTTGTATTAACGGACTACCACCTCTTAACCTAACTCTAGCCTTTTTTGTTGATTGTACATAGTCCCAATGCAAGTCAATCTGTCCACCATCTTTCTGATTTAGTCTAAATACATTATGATTTGCGGTTGGTAACTTTCCAACATATTCAATAGTTTTTGGTCTTAATCCATTTATTTTATCCCAAATATGTTCACTTCTATTCTTACCATCTAATTGTAACTTGTTAACATACCTTTCATGTTCATATTTGTTTTTGTCTGACTGAACTCTTGGTCCACCATATTCTCTAATTTTAAGGAATGAACTTGGTATACCATAAGAAGATATTAAAGTTTTAAATGACCTAGCAGTACCTTTTGTTTTGTATATACCTGGTAAATTATTTAATAATCTTCGCCAAGTTTCTTGAACTATTTCTTTTGTTGGTTTAGAGTATAAAGAACCTGATTGTTGTGGGGTTCCAGTTTGGTCAACACCAAACTCATAATTCCACAACCCACTATCAGAGTATCCATTAAATAGTTTCCATCCAAACGAACTTGCTATTATATCAATTAACTCACTAGCTAATCCATCTTTTGGATGTTCTTCTCTTTCATTTATTTGAGTTAGTGATTTGATGTAATTCCAAGATATATCAAAATGTTGACCTAACATATCTACAAATGTTTGATATTCTTCATTTAATCTATCATCATTTATATTTACAGGAATTATACTTCTAAGTTTATTAGGATTTTGTGCGTCATATAAAGATGCGCTTACCAATGTTTCAGTTCGCCAGTTTGCTCCTTGACTTGATGTACTATGATATAACACATCAGGATTTCTACTTGACTTTGGATATGGATTTATAGTAAATGCAGATGACGAATAATGTGTGTAAAGATTCGCGTCATGATTATAATATAAGAAATATTCAAAGTCATCAAATGTACCTATTAGTTCTTCTTTCCTTCTTGTTGATGAAGATATATTTGTAAGAGCGTCAGAACCACTTACATTATTTAGTACACCGATTCGTCTATCAAACGCTTCAATTTTTTGTAATTTATAATAAAAGTTTTCAACTCGTTCTTCTGCTGATGAAAAGTTTATAAAGTTTTTAAAATCAGAATAGTCTATGTTTAGTTTTACATTTCCAAGAGAACCGCTAAAAAATCTATCTATAATTTTTTGTTGAGTAGGTGACCCCGCGTCTAATAGTGATGTCCAAGTTTCAAAGTCACCACTACTTCCAACCCCCTCACCTAAGTCTACATTAAAATTAGGGTCAGAAAAGAAGTCAGTAGTATCTTGTTCTAATTCTCTAAATACAATTACTTTATCAATGTATGTTTTTTGAAGTTGTACTGAAACACCAATAGTGTCGTTAACATTTATATTGTCTGGTAATGGATTGTAAAGTTTTACTATTGCTTCATCTGTTGATACAACTTCTTGATTTAATGCTCTATATGCAACACTCCAATTATATGGTTGTCCTATTGGAACTACAACACCACCACCGGCTGCTCCGTTATTCCAAATACCATCTCTTTCAACGGCTCTTGCTATTCTATCGCCTGTATCTGGTGGTAAAGAACCTGAGCGTACTGCGTCACCTAATGAATTTTTTCTAATCCAAGATAAAGTTGTGTCTACATTTTGAACTATTTTAAATTCATCAAACTTACCTGTTAATTCAAAGTGAGGTGTGGTATTAGTGGTTGCGTTAATATATGAGTCTATTTTAACTTCAGCAAAAGTTTGATATGGTGTTTCACCATCTGCGTCTAATCCTGCTTCAAGTGCTCTATCGTTTACAGGAAAAAATATTGTTCCGTCAGTATCACCGATTGGGTATTGTAGATATGCGTCTACTTCACCTACTATTTGTCCATCAAATCTTGCGTTTACTATTGGTATTAAATTGTTATCACCTAAATTTAACATCAATGGGGTGTAAACAGACCCTGGGTCTGTAAATGAACTAGGAGCTATATCACCACTATTATATGTGGTTGCTTGATTTTTTAAAAATAAATCAGATATTGGACCAAGTTGGTTTGGATTGCCTGGCACAGTTCCTTTAAGTTTTACTTCAGTTCTGTCTCCTGATATTTCTGAAATTTTTACATTTGGTAAGTTATGTAAAAAGTTATATACAACACTATATGTTCCTTGATTAAATCCTGCGTTTCTTACATCCGTTTCTGGTGAAACAGATATTGTGTATCCATTAAGTTCATCACCAATCTTTTGTATGGGTGTATTATATTCAGATGATATTAATGAAGAACCTGCGTAGTAATGTTTTTCTACACTTGGTGTTGATACGCCTGGAATACCTTGTATATCGGTATCTCTTAAAGGCACTCGTATTTGATTCGCATCAAGTGTTCCTTGGTCTTGGTTATCAAATATCTGCCCTATCGCAGCTTGCTTTGATAATACTTCATCTTGATTATAAAATCTATCTAATGCCATTCTTTAAATCCAAAAATTTACCAGTATAGGTTTTTTCTCTAATTCTTTTATTTACTTTTGATATTGTAAGATAATCATATCCTTCAATTTCATATAATCCATTAACTAATTCGTTTACCACTAATGCTTTTGGTAAAAACTTTTCTTGTAATGTAATTCCATTTAATGTCTTTATACTTTTTTTATGATTTTTAATTCTTTTAAATTTAGTATTTACTTTAGATGGTCTTTCACATTTTTTTCTAATACCTAAATGTTCTTGCCATAATGCTTCATTACTCCATTTAATATCAATAAACATATTTCTTTCAAAACCCATAATCATTGCGGTGTCTAAAATATGTTTTAATTTATCATAATCTTTTACTTCATTTCTTAGTACAATGTCAACATCCATTGTTGGTATATTTGCTCCATAAACATTTTCCGCAAATGCTCCAACTAAATAAACTTTATAGTCTGATAGGTCAACTTCTTTGTTAAAGTTGTTCCACCATCCTTTAAATTTATCATACCTTGGTTGTTCCCAAGGATTTGTTGTTTCAATATTTCCTATTCTAAAATAAAACATTTTTTCCTTTAATCACTATCGTAACCCTGTCCACCCTGACTGGTGTTAAGAATTCCACTTCCACCAGGTGCGCCTGTTCCAATTGGTATTGTTGTACCAATACTTCCACCACTTGGATTTCCTGCAGCACCTAAACCTGAGCTAGTTGAATTACCACTTGTTGCTTGTCCGTTAGAACCCAATGGTGGATATACATCACCAGGCCTACCATAGTTTAGTGGTCGTCTTTGTCCGTCTGGGTCATCTGAGTATGGTGGCCATGGAATATTTCCACCAGTAATTGTTGTACCTTGGATTGGAGTAAACACTGCCGTTGTAAAATAATTCGATTGACCACTTGTTAATGGGTTTGAGATGTTACTTCCCCAAAATGCTCTTGTTCTTGCAATCTGTCTTGGGTTAATACTTCTTTGTGCAAAAGATAATTCTTTAATTTCTACATCTAAATTATTTGCAACATCAATGTTTAGATATCTGGCTACTTTACTTTGAGTTCCATCGTCTTTATCGACAAAGAATACATTACCATATAACATCCCTTCTTGTGTTAATGGGTATGAAACTATCTGTCCTCTAACATTTCTATTTATATCTCGTATTGCCATTATCTAACTACCTTGAAGTAAAAGTTGTCATCGTAATATCTTATATTGTTTCCTTGGTCAACTCTAAAACAGAATTTATAAAATCTTTCAGGTTGTAATCCATCAAACCAAAAATTAAAATAATTACCACTACTATCACAACTTATCTTCGTGTAGTTAGTATCAAATGGAATAATAACTTGTTCTGTTTGAGAATCAACTATGGAGTAATATGAAGTACTTGGTAAGTATTTTACTGTCTTTAATGGTGATGATGAGAATGTTCTTGTAGGATACCTTTCTCTTCCAAACACTCTAATTTTAGATTTGGATTCTTGTTTATATTCTTTTTGTAGATTTTTAATATACAATATAATATCATCGCCTGTTAAAGCGTCTAATGAACCTGTTACAAACGATGAGTCGTCCCATCTTGTTTCTAATACAGGTGGATATATTGTGTGTGTATCCGATGAAAAGAATTTTATAGAACCAAACTTTGTATTAGAGTTTTCATCCGATTTGGATTTTTTAATAATAAATCCATTATTAGCTCGTGTACCATTTAACCACTCACTTACATATTCTGTAACTGGTATATCTAAATTCTCTGTTGCTTTTGAAAAGCTTTGTGTATAATGTGTGCCTGCACTAAATGATGATGTAAACCATGCTCCACCACCTGATGTTTTGTTAAAATGTGCTTCCCATAATGTATCGTGAAATGCTGAACCTGTTGTGTCGTGGTCAGTTGATTCTATTTTAAAGTTATCTATTGAACCACTTGATTGTACACCACTTCCACTTGCGAAGAATGTCCATCTAAATAAATGTTGACCTGTTTCTCTTGCGGTAAATTTTACAGATGGAGTATAACTTGATGTTATATATCTTAATGCGTTATCATAATCATTGATGTCAACAAATCTACCCGTTGGTGTTTGTATTCTAAACTCAATACCTAATGCAGTTCCATCAGCATTTTCTCTTGGGAAACTTCCCGTATCTATTGTAAAACTAGCCGTATAGTTTCTGTTTTCTTGTAAATCAAATTTTCTATTTAAAGCTGCACCACCATTATCTGATGCGGTGAAGTTAAGAACTTCATTTGCTATAAATGCAGAACCTGTAACTGCTGATGAATTTGCAAGTGTATCGTTAATAATATATGTAGATGGTATTCCACTAACATTTACAGAAAATTGGTCAAAGGCTAATGTATTAGCTGGCGCTTTTTTGAAAAATAAAAAATTATCAATTGAACCTGCCGAACCATCCGTTCCGTTATTGTCAAAAAATGTATATTGTAGTTTGTGTACGCCTGGCATACTTGCGGTAAATGCCATTTTATATGTTGCGGTTGAAATTAGTGATTCTTGAAAACCTACAATGTCTGCGCTTAGTAAAGACCCACTTGGATTTACAACATTAAAATCTACACCAGATAATGTTTCTCTATTAAAGTCAAACTCTATATTGTATATTTGTCCTACATCTAATGACGCCGATAGGTTTGCCGTACCACCACCAAATTCAGAAGCGGACATCGCCATTCTACCACCAGAAACAAATAGTAATGGTTCATCACCATTTGAACCTTTTACTTTATCTACTAATTCAAATCCACCAAGGCCTGATACAAAGTCTATTGAGGATACTAATGAGTTAATTTTGTCGGGGTCTCTTGCTTCACCAACCAATGCTCCATCCACACTCCAAGTTCCACCTGTTGTAGGACCTACCCAAGTACAAGCCTCTTCATGGTGTGGTTCATCTGCCTCTTGACCCAATCCCTCTACCCAAGAGTCTTTTAATGGATAAACAAATAAACCATAGTTGTCTTGTATTTCTCTACTTTCAATATTTTCTAATCTTAGTCTGTATTGTGGTGATGTGATAGTACCATCTACTATTGAACTTGAAATTTCCGATAAATCAAACTCTATCAACGCTCTACTATTTCCTAACAAGGTTGTATTGTCTGAATCAATGAATTTTCCTACTTCAAGGATTTCATCTTTACCAACATTTTGGTCTTTACGAATTGAGTCTTCGTAAATTGTAGTGTCTTTATTTGAGTATATTCTATAAATCATTTTTTAACCTTTAAAATAATGGTACTACTCTACCTCTAATATCCTGGTCAGGATATTTTACTTCAAATATAGATGGGTCTTTTGGTGGGTAAACCACACCATTTCGTGTAGCTCCCTTGACATCGTATCTTTTATTTGAATATGTTCCACCATACTTGTTAGTAACTTGTAAACCACCTATACCATCTTTATCAGGTCTTACGACACTTTGTACACCATCTACCTCATCTAACATTACATAAAGGTCTGATAATAATATTGGTTGATTAATACTTCTTTTTTCTATTTTAAAATAGTCTCTTAACTTTGCTATACATTTAAGTAATATATCATTTGAATTATAATTTGGTTTAACGACTATTTCAAAGTCGATTGCTATATTTACAATGTATCCATCTTTGATGTTGATTGCGTCTGTTAATATTCTATAATAAGATAAATAATTTCTTAGGTTTTGTTTAGTAGCCGCGTTTATAACTGTCAGTTTTTTATTTGCGTCATAACCTAAACAATAAAAGTTTATTGCTAATGGATTTAAAATACTTTCGTTTGTTAGTGGCCCATCATCAAGTGGTGTTTTAATTTGAAAGTCAGGTGCTACAAATGCTTTTGCTACCGAACCAAATTGTGGTGGTAGTGCATATGCTCTTACTAAATAGTCTTCTCTTGTAACATTTCTATTTTGTGCACTAAAATATGCTCTTGCATTTTCTCTGACTTCTTCTATCTCTTCTTCAAACTTACCACCAACCGCAGGTCGTTCATTTGTTACTGCAAGTGATTGTTTTGCTTCATTAAATAATGCCGTATCTAATCCTGTTCCTGCAGTTTCTATTGTAACACCGCCTAATGATTTTAAATCTTGTGCTATCACATTATCTTCGACACCTTTACCAACTCTATAAGTTATAGTTAGAGTTTGATTCGCTGGTGCTAATCCGTATGTTCTTGAATATAAAAAGTTTGATGGGTCTAATCCTTGATTTAGATTACCACTTGAATTGTATAACGCTGAACCAACATTATCTGGGTTTGGTAGTATCTCTTCATCTGCTGCTGAAGATACTCCTGCTCCAAATTGTACTTGTATTTCACCATCATCGGTCACTCTTGTAATATATCTTTTAGGAACTTTTTTTAGTTTTAGTAATGCGGGTGTTTCGTTACTGAATGCAGAATATGTAATTGAGTATGCTGCAGTGTTTGGTCTTTCTTCAAATACAGTATCTTGTCCAAGATAATCTACTTTTGTCCATTCTTCACCATCGTCATCTGTTATTTTGATTACATCGATAAGACCATCTTCATCAGCTATTTTTATTTTGTCATATATCTTTGGAGTTCCAAATTCAAACTCTTGTGTTTTTTCTTTACCACTTGTGGCTTGTACATATTTTTTTAGTAGATATTTTACGGGCAAGTTTGTACTATCATCAACTTGGTATACTGATACTTCAGTTGAATCAAATGAAGACGAATAATTAAATCTAACTTTTGAATTTGTACTAAATTCAACTTCGCTATTTGATTCTGCAGTTACTATCGCACCTTCTTTTATGGTTAATGCATATCGCCAATCAGGTCTTACATTTGCACCACTACCAATAGCTGGTACTAATTGAAACATTGCGAGAGTAGTTGTTGCGGGCACATTTAGCTTTGGTTTATATCCATACGCTTGTGAGATTGTAAATATATTTTTTTTCTCTTGTGCTTGTTCTAATATAGATTCTCTAAGTTGTACATCCGTATAATATGATAATACATCACCTACATATGAAGATAACTCTAACATCATCATACCAGGTGATGATTCGTTAAAGTCATTAAATGTTTGTGGGAAGTAAGTTTTAGTAAAGTCTATAAGATTTTGTCTTATACTACCAAAGTCTCTCCCTACTAACTTAACATCTTTTTTAATTTTATCTGGCATATTTTACCCTAACTTATGCGATGGACAGTCCACCTTGTTCGCTTATCTCTAATATAATTATCTCGTTTGCGTTACTTTCCCCAACTGAAAATGAAAAAGAAAAGAAAACAGTATGTCTATCTTCGTCTTTTGTTACATTTATATCTTTCATGTTAATATAAGGTAACCAAAATTTTATGTCTTCAGAGATACTATCTCTTAATTCATTTAATAACTTGTCAGTAATCTGTTCAAATAAAAATGAAGGTAGGTTTGTTCCAAACAAAGGTTGAAATGGTCTTTCACCTTTTCTTGTTAGTAACAAACATTTTAGATTTGATATCGCCTGTTCTTGCGTTGAAAATGTACTACTAAATATAGGTGTACCCCCCAATGGGAATGGTACTCCTATTGCAACATTTCGTCTTAAATCTAAAGGACTTATTCTTTGAATCGCTCTTTCCGCCATTACATTTTACCCTTCTTCTTACTTATTGCTTTCATTAACTGAGAATAATCTTTTGTTAATGCTTGTCCAACTCCTGAATTCATTACTGCATTTACATCAACTGCTCTACCATCAGAATCTTTTGTTGGTATCAT
>MDTB01239429.1_pt1 | contig 27069 bp, 27 predicted proteins | sample 811161 | NCBI WGS metagenome assembly MDTB01 (sample SAMN05326650, study PRJNA326480) | marine metagenome | isolation source: seawater | place: Mediterranean Sea | collected 2009 | reverse complement strand
TAGGGTTTTTTTAAGAATAATCTTTTATGATGAGCGGCCTCAATATCCTAATTAGCACCGAAAAAATCTTATGAAAATTACCATCTATGGTTCAGGCTATGTGGGTCTGGTGACGGGCGCCTGCCTTGCCCAGGTAGGCAATCAAGTATTATGCGTTGACATTGATGCCAACAAAATCGATATATTAAAGCAAGGCGAAGTTCCGATTTATGAGCCTGGCCTAGATGAGATGATGAAACAGAATATTGCGGCTGGGCGAATTCAATTCACGCAGGATCCCGCCGCCGGAGTGGCGCATGGTTTATTTCAGTTTATTGCTGTCGGCACGCCACCGGATGAAGATGGTTCTGCTGATTTGCGTCATGTGGTGACGGTAGCCAATACCATTGCTACCCACATGCAGGAGTACCGCATTGTGGTCACTAAATCGACTGTTCCCGTGGGCACCGCTGATTTAGTGCGCACAGAAATGAATAACAAACTCGCACAAATTAATAAAACAATCGCTTTCGATGTTGTGTCCAATCCAGAGTTCCTCAAGGAGGGCGCCGCAATCGAGGACTTCATGAAACCCGACCGAGTGGTTGTGGGCACTGATAATGCCACCGCGAGTGAACACATGCGTGCGCTATATGCCCCCTTCAATCGCAGTCATGATCGCGTAAAAGTGATGGACATACGCTCGGCAGAACTGACTAAATATGCCGCCAATGCCATGCTCGCGACCAAAATCAGTTTCATCAACGAGTTGGCCAATTTATCTGAGAAGGTGGGCGCAGATATTGAACAAGTGCGTCTGGGTATTGGTGCCGACCCGCGTATCGGCTATCACTTTATCTACCCCGGCTGCGGGTATGGTGGCTCGTGTTTCCCCAAGGACGTAACGGCATTGCAGCACATCGGGGCCAAAGTTGATTTTGAAACCACTTTAATTACGGCTGTTGATGAAGTGAATCAAAAACAGAAAGAAGTATTATTCAATAAAATTGACCAACGTTTTGATGGCCAGCTGACGGGCAAAACATTTGCCTTATGGGGGCTATCATTCAAGCCGAATACGGATGATATGCGTGAAGCCTCAAGTCGCACACTGATGGAGAAACTGTGGCAGGCCGGCGCCAAGGTGAGAGCCTATGACCCCGTGTCGCTGGAGGAATGTCAGCGTATTTATGGCCCGCGTGACGATCTGGAGTTATGTACTAGCAGCAATGACACACTACTGGGCGCAGATGCACTGATTATTGTGACTGAGTGGACCGAGTTTCGTAGTCCCAATCTGGAATTAGTCAAAGCATCATTGGCAGCGCCGATTATATTCGATGGTCGTAATCTATACGACCCAGATGATATTAAAGATCAGGGGATTGAGTATTACGCCATCGGCCGCGGTGATTCCATCCAAGCATTCAATCCCTCCAGCAACTAACGGCTATGCTTAACCAACGCCGTAACATCACTGCTGTGCAGCCGCCCTTTATAATGACCGTGCCGAATGCAGATTGGCATCTGATCATCGCCATACAGACCGCTGGCACACATACTCTGACACTCAGCTGTGTGAAACAAGAACATGAGCAATGGGTTGAATATCAGCAACAATTAGACGAGCAACCCTTTCATGTTGCCGAGGATATCTGGGAATTAAGTTACGGCGTGGAAATCATGACCCTCAACCATAGCAGCCTGGCAAACCATCCCGCGACTGAGCTTTGGCGAGCATGGAAATCTCGCCCCTAGGCCACGCTAGTTTTTTACAAAATCAAAATGAAAGCCGTACAGTGAGTTGAGCACATCCATCCTCAATCTATACGCTTGATCTAAATAGGCCAGCCCCTGGTAGTCGCCGCTGACAGAATCACATTGCGCAATCGATAGGTTGACATCGTAGACGTTATAGTTCGGATTAATTACCGCGATGCTAGCCTCATACACACACTCATCTGAGTCCACACCGGACCACTGACCAGCGACCATGGTCATGCTGATTGTCAAACCATCGCGATCAATAAACTGCCAATCTCCCACTAACAAGGACAGATCAGAGGGCTGCTCATAGATAGGATTGTAGTCCATATTGAGCGCACCAACATCACCACCACTCAAAGTTCTGAAATGGGATTCAATTCGATTAGGCTTGAGGTACCCCGTCAGACGCGCCGAATCAAAGGGTGCTCCATCAAGTGAGTACAGCATGTAATTAGCTAGATAAAAATCGTCATTTGCTTCCACACTGCCTGCGCATATCGCTTTAGCTTTGGAGCTGACGGCTGTGCTCCTTCCATTCACATGAATGGCATGAAAGTCATAGGGTCCGCGACCATTGATATCAAAACTACCCTCCCAGATGCCATCAATAGCCTGCTTCGCTGGCCAGTCAGTTTTAACCGTGGCCTGCTCAATACTACTGCAGCCAGCCGTCACAAACACCACCACCAGACACCATGACTTCATGCGATTACCTTATTTATTTTATTATTACTGGGCGATGATAAGGAGTTAAGGTGGCCAGCACAATGGTCTGCGTAGGCATCGAGCACTGCGATCGCTGGGCTTACCGCAAGCAGCTGAGAGACACTCTCCTATACAAACGGTGGGCACCGCAAGGCGTCAATTGGGCGTCAATTAACATTATATACGTCAGCGTTGTCGCGCGGTAAGCTTAGGCTGAAAATATTGATCAATCGACTGACACTGTGAACAATTTTATGCGTTCGACTGGGGGCTAGTATTAATCACACAAAAATTTGGCGCTGGTTTCAGCCTGTGAGTTTTCAGGTTATCTGGCTGCTGGCAATTCTCGGCGGCAACCAACTGTTGCCTCTGGTGATTATCATCCTGGCGTGTCACCTAGCACTCAGTCCAGAGCGCAGACAGGATTTACTCCTCTTACCACTGGCATTGCTTGGTTTCAGTATCGACTTAGTCATCATGCTGTGCGGTTTTTATAGCTTCGACGAATGGCCATATTGGTTATTCTTTCTGTGGTTCGCATTCGTGCAGAATTTCGGTCATAGTCTGCGCTTTCTGCGCAAACTTAACATCGTCTATACTATTCCGCTGGGTGCTGCAGGTGGTTGTTATGCGTATTGGGCCAGCTGGAAGCTGGGCGCTGTCGCTTGGCCACAGGGTGCAGTATCGACACTGATGCTGCTGGCAGCGCTGTGGGCATTTATTATTCCTGCACTCATCACCATGGATAAGCGCCTGCGCGTCAGACCATAGCGCTGTGGGTCACTGATCACTCAACTGAATGACATTCAACAACCCGAGATCAACATGGATAATCACTTCCCCTCTGAAATTGAGTCCACTATGGTGGAGCATATGAATACCGATCACCAGGATGCTATTGAAGATTATTGTCACTATCTATCCATTGACATCGCTAGGATTAAACCATCGATCTCAGCCATTATGAAAGATGGTTTTGTGCTTAAGGTTGGTGCTACGAGCTACAAACACAATTTTGATAGTTACTGTGAAACAGAAGCTTCAGTCCGCATGGCGTTGGTGGAGTTAGCAAAAAAAGCCCGACTGGCAAAACAAAGTTAATTATTGCTCAGTCATGCCTGCACAATATTCGTCCGCGCGTGCGACGCAGACGCTCGTTATGCGAGCAAGAACCAGAGCGCATTAGCAAGGAGTACGATCAGGGTCAGGCCGACACTCAAACTATGCAGTTTCTGGAAATCTTTATCACGGCCAGTATCACGCGCCGCGTTAGTTGCCGGCACAATGCCATAACAAATGAACATAGCCACGATAGTAATCAGAGCAACCGCTGCAGGGACAAATGAGCCGGCCACGAGTAACGCTGATACCATTAAAGCAATCCCTAGTATGAGCAGTGCAATAAAGAACTTAGGAAATATATGTCGCAGCACAGCACCGATATCATCCGTGGACAAGAGTTTAAATAAAGATGGCGCAACAAGCGCAGTCTGAAACAGTATGACACCGCAGATAAGACCTGAGATAAGGTATTGTAGTGCTTCCATGAATTCCTCCATGCGATTTAACAGATCGCTCATTAGACTCACAATTCTGCCGTGACTCAATAGCTTTAAATAATCGGTACTGCACTGACAGGTAGTCAGCCACAGTGTTGCGCTGGGAGATAGCAATCTGGCATGTCTCAGGCGGACTCGCTGTCGACGTGTACAACATTTACCTATGAGCATGCTGCAGGGCCCTATCCACCATGGTTGTGTTCGGGTAAATTAAGGTTTTACTTTGAGCGCCTGAGCCAGCGCATCCTAATCGGACAACATACGTGATAAATGAAGCCAAACCCGCTGCCAGTACCTTGCACAGTCTACGTGACAGGCATCTACAAACTTATGCGCTGTTTGATCAATCGGGGTTAGACCTATTTGAGTGTGCTGATGTATCACATGACGTAATGGTTGCCGCGCGCCTAGTCAGCAGTCTTAAAAAGAATGATGCGCATATCCTGGTGTGTCTGAATAACGGCGAGGAGCTGCGCTATATGCTTGATCTCAACTCAAGATCATGTGTGCATCGGGGCACGTGGCGAGCAGTCAAACAGATTAAGGTTTTCCTGCACAATCACCTTTTGCTGACACTCCCTACCCGATCTGATGATCTGGATATTCATTTTTCAAAAACGACTGCCGCGATTATGCCATTGGGTAATTCGAGGCCTAATAACCGAGTCTGTGCGCACCATCTTTTTACCACGCTCAAGTCAGAAATTACGCTAGCATTGAGTCTAGTCCACCTTCAGGATGCCTAATGTCTAATCAAGCCAAAAAATTTACCTGTAAACTATGCCGCACTCAGGTCAGTGAGCTGTATTGGTTCTTCAGTGATAAAGCCACATCCCAAACAACTCCTGTGGTCAGACTGCAGGGGTGCGCAACTTGCAAAGCTGACTTGGAAATGTCACTTAAACACGTTAAAGACTCGGGTGATCCCTGGTAATAGCGCAATTACTAGTCAGCCTAATACAGCATGAGCAAAACAATTTCTAAAGATAAACGCGCCTACTACCTAGGTGAACATGGACTCGATTTTTGTCGATCCTGCCGGCGTGTCACGCAGCTATACGAATTTGAGGGTCAGCTCATGTGTAGCGATTGTATTCTGGACGCGACGCCTGCAGATAATCAGACGGACAACGACAAGCAAACCAATGGTGAGGACTTCAACACGGACGCATAAATGCTGTATCGAGTTCAGAATTGGAGCCGGCGACATGAATCGAACACGCGACCTACTGATTACAAGTCAGTTGCTCTACCAACTGAGCTACGCCGGCTCTACAGACTGTTTCAATAGCGCGGGCTGAACAGCCATAACTATTGAACAGGGCATGCAGTCTAGTGAAATCTTAACTCTGGTTCAACGATTTAGTGTGATTTTTATTTAAATATCATCACTCGCGGTCGGCACCTGTGCAGATTCGCCACCCGCCATGATAAATAACCCTTCTAGCACTAGATGTGGTCTCGACAGAGTCCCCGGGCGATCAAAACCCAGTATTTTGTGCCGCCCCCCACCAGTAAAAATGAGCGTGGCTCGACCAAGGTGGCGTTGTATATCCTTAATCACTCCCTGCAGGCCGTAACTGGCCGTCAATACTGCTCCTGAATGAATAGCATCAGCGCTATTATCGGCAAACAGGTTGATGTCTGCAGATGGCTCCGTGTGGGCCAGTCCTGAGGTGCACATGGCGAGTGATGCACACATGGTATCCACACCAGGCAGAATAATTCCGCCCAGATGTTGGCCATCTTGTTGCAGCACATCAACGGTTATCGCAGTACCGCAATCAACAATGATTTTATGCCCAGCAAAATGCTGATGGGCTGCGACTAGAGTGGCATAGCGATCAACACCGTAGCTTGCAGGTTGACGATAGCCCAGCAGGATACCATGCGCGGCCGTTTGGGATTGATGAAAATGGACCGCCTCAGGCTTATTTATAGCTTGACTGAGTTGCTCATCAAACGCCGCACCCAGCACACTGACGATATGAATCTGTTCAGCCTCAGTCAATGGCAGATGTTGCAGGCAATTGTTCAGTTGATCTGTGCGATCATAAGCAAAGGAGTGTACGTGCTGCCAGTAGCCATCAACAATCTGCACCCACTTACAATAACTGTTACCGAAATCAATCAGTACTATCATGATCAGCCCTCAAGCTCACTTCGCCCAGCATAATGTGTTCCTCACCCATTGCGGTCTCTAATCTCAGACAGCCTTGTTGACTGATACCACGCGCAATGCCCGTGATGGTATCCGTTTCTGACTCAACCCGGACTGGTTTAGCGTGCAGCAAATCCCATTGCGACCACACCTCAGTAAATGATTTTGGCAGGCCCTGCTCATAACTGACCAGCCCGGCCACGATAGCATTTATGCACCTGACCGCAATATCATCGCGACTGCCGGCAAAATCTGGCAACTGAGTAATGATATCAGTCCATGGCTGATTAATCGTATGCTGAGAAAAATCTAGGCTGCTGCGTGACATGTAAGCATTGACGCCCAAGCCCACAACCAAATGACAGGCGCTATTCATTTCTCCAGAACACTCAATGAGAATGCCAGCAATCTTTTTATCCTGACTATAAATATCATTGGGCCACTTTACTTGAATTGCAGGTACCCCCATGTGTGCCAATGCCTGCGCTATCTGTACCGCCAGATAAGGACTGAGTACGCCTGCCGCATGCAGCGGCTGTTGCAGATTCCAAACCACAGATAAGGTGATGTTCGTGGCATACGGTGCCAGCCAAGCGCGACCTCTGCGTCCGCGCCCGGCTGTTTGTAGCTCGGTGAGAACGACTGAAAATGTGCCTGCTTGGGGCGTCGCCAACGCTCTGGCGCTGCTGTTCGTTGATGCTATTTGTTGCCAGCACTGGAGCTGATCGAGTGGCGCCGGAGAGGTCTGATTGAGCCTCTTGAGTAGGGTGCTTTCATTATGCAAAGAACTGGGGTGGCAGAGCCGATAGCCACGCCCGGACACGCTTTCGATAGCCACGCCTAGTGCCTGTAGTTTGTTGATATGGTTATTGATAGTCGCACGCGTGACGTTAAATCGGTCAGCCAGTCGCTGGCCGGACAGAAAGTGTTCACAACTTAAACATTGCAGGACTTCACTCGCTTGTAACATCATTGCTGCAGCATCAAAGGAGGGTTGGAATAATGCCTAGACTATACGCTGATCAGGCGTATGAATTAAGCGCACTTGACCTTAAATACCGCCAAGTAATGATCATCTGCGGCTGCCAACCGTTGGTGCTCAGCATCCACCTGACGCGTTTAAGCAGCAGTCCCGGTCTGGCCGAGTATGTTCTATTTTGCAGTCCACAGGCGTAGCAAGATCAGCTTGCAGTCGGGTGCGCAAGCGCTTAGTGCGGTTGCATCGTGTTTTGATCAACACGCCGCCTCAATCTGAATTATACTTCACCACCTAGACTCATAATTATGCATACCCATGACTGAAGACAGCACCTTACCTGCAAACAATTTCATTCGTAACCGTATCAAATCAGATCTGGCACAGCAAAATGTGTCTGTCATAACGCGTTTTCCACCCGAACCGAATGGCTATCTGCACATTGGTCATGCCAAGTCCATCTGTTTAAATTTCGGCATCGCCGCGGAGTTCAAGGGTCACTGCAATCTACGTTTTGATGATACCAACCCGGACAAGGAAGATGATGAGTATGTCGAAGCGATTAAGCATGATGTCAGCTGGCTAGGTTATACATGGCAACAGCTGGAATTTGCCTCGAATTATTTTGAGCAGTTATATGCTTACGCTGCGCAGCTGATTGAGGGTGGACATGCATACGTATGTGATCTTAATCCAGAACAAGTGCGCGCCTACCGCGGCAGCCTGACCGAGCCCGGTAAGAACAGTCCCTTCCGTGGGCGCAGCGTAGCAGAAAATCTGGATTTGTTTAGCCGCATGCGCGCAGGAGAATTCAAAGAGGGTGAGCGCGTCTTGCGAGCGAAAATTGATATGGCGGCAGGTAATATCAATATGCGTGATCCTGCCCTGTATCGAATCAAACATGCACATCATCACCGAACGGCTGACCGTTGGTGTATTTATCCCATGTATGACTATGCGCATTGTATTTCGGATGCGCTTGAGGGCATCACCCACTCACTCTGTACCCTGGAGTTTGAAGACCATCGCCCATTATATGATTGGGTATTGGATACTCTGAAAACACCTGCCCACCCTCAGCAGATTGAGTTTGCACGCCTGTCCCTGGATTACACCATCACCAGTAAGCGTAAGTTACTGCAACTGGTTGAGGATCAACATGTGCAGGCGTGGGATGATCCACGTATGCCCACTATTTCTGGTTTGCGTCGGCGTGGTTACCCTGCCACAGCCATCAGAGATTTTTGTGAACGCATCGGTATCACTAAGAAAGATGCGCAGATTGATGTTGGCGTGCTGGAAAACTGCGCGCGCGAAGCACTTGATCATGCGGCGCCCAGAGCCATGTGCGTACTGAATCCAATCAAAGTGGTGATTGATAATTATCCTGCAGGTGAAACGGAAGAGCTAGATGTTGCCAATCATCCCAAACGACCCGAACTTGGTCGTCGCAGTCTACCCTTTGGCCGGGAAATCTATATTGAGCGCGACGACTTCATGGAACAAGCAGAGAAGAAATTCTTTCGTCTTGCCCCTGGCAAAGAAGTACGTCTGCGCTTCGCCTACTGCATTACCTGTACTGAGGTAATCAAGGACAGCAATGGTGCGATCGTTGAATTACACTGCAGCTATGATCCACTGACTAAAGGCGGCAAAACGGGCGATGGGCGAAAAGTGAAAGGGATTATTCACTGGGTATCATGTCAGCACAGCATTGCTGTCCAGGTGAATTTATATGACCGTCTGTTTAATACGCCGAATCCTGGGGCGCAAGATAACTTCTCTGACCACCTCAATCCACACTCATTAATTAGCCTCACTGATAGTCGTGCTGAAGCCAGTCTGAGTAATAGTGAGGCCATGCAGGCCTACCAGTTCGAACGGTGTGGCTATTTTTGTCGAGATGCAGAGGATAATGCTGCTGGCCAGCCGGTGTTCAATCGTACTGTCACGCTACGCGACACTTGGGCGAAAATTAACAGTAAATAAAAAGCCCACCAGCAAGGTGGCAGGCTTTAGCTAATCACATCGGAGTTACTTGTGCTGGTAAGCTTTGGCAACGGCATCCATCACAGCCACCATGGCGGCCATTTGCAAAACTTCTCGCTTACCAGAAGTAAGCATAATACTGATCTTATCGGACTGACGTACTATCCCGAATATATAGCGTGGGAATAGGGCGTGTAGCTTGTTATTGTTCGGCCTGCTTCAAGTCTAGGATGTGCTGGGCGTGCTCAATCCAAGCCGCACATTGAGCTTGCTCGGGGAGCTTATCAAGCAGGGGCGCCTGTTGATTGTTTTTGGTCAATTTTTCGCACAGTCGCGCAGGCTTTTGGGCGGCTAGATCAGCTAATGTATATATTTCGGTGCGCTCCAGCAGGCTGGCCTCAGTGGCTTCAATATTGGCGACACGCAACAACAGCGCGATCGACACCCAGCGCTGAATAACAAAGTCTTCAATTGCGATCTTATCCGCCAGCGCATAGATGGCTGCGTCATCCTGACAGGTTTTCCACAGTTGTCCGGTGGTCTCGATCCCAGCTAGTGTCAGCTTGCGCAGAGTACCGGGTTCAATTTCAGTGATCACCTGGAGTGGATAGTCATCCTGCCAATCTTCACCTGCACCAGTGGCTGGAATGAGTTGGAGTTGTTCGATCCGAGCCAATAGCTGTTGTTGTTCTGTTTGCAGACGTTGAATGGTCTGCTCAGCGTCCCGCTTGGGTGATTGTTGCTCCTGGTGCGCACGCATTGAGCGTAATCTCCAGCCATAGCTGGCACCAATTACAAAAGCCGCTAACAGATAAAGTGATAGTTCCTGAATTAAATAACTCATAGGATTATTCTGGTCGGGTTACTGATCGGATGTGAGTGTTAGCGCGTGCAGCACTAACGCTACCCCAGGTCGTTGCTGCGCAAGTTCAATTGCCAATTGCTGTTGCGCTGGACTGGCCACTTGTCCAGTGAGCGTGAGGATGCGTCCATCCACCGCAACAGACACGCTGGTAAGCTGTTTTTGGACCAGTTGCTGATGTACGTCTGCATGAATCGCAGTCTCGATTTTTGGTGGGACAGAAATAATTGTCGCGCCACCTACACCCGCCAATAGGAGCAAGTGCACTAACGTGATCATGAGCGTACGCATGTCTGTGCCAACTGCTGATTACAGTTTGGTTGGGTTGGGCGCGTCCCCATAAATTTCTTGCGGGTCAAATACTTTTTCACTCTCGTGATAGTGTAATTTGACTGTTTCCCCCGGTTGCACTTTGCCCAGCGGGATAGAGCGATAAAAACACGAGCGGTAGCCCACATGACAGCTGGCGCCACCGTTCACCTCGACGCGCAACCAAACCGTGTCCTGATCATCGTCTATTCTCATTTCCATGACTTTCTGGATCAAGCCACTGGTGGCGCCCTTGTGCCATAAACACGCGCGACTGCGACTCCAATAATGAGCCTCGCCGGTTTCCACGGTCTTACTAAAGGCGTCCTGATTCATATAGCCCATCATCAGCAATTCGCCGGATGATATATCCGTGGTGACTACCGGGATGAGGCCGTTGGCATCAAACTTTGGTGCGAGTTCGTCACCCTCTTCGACCTGCTCAACGCTGTCTCGTGTTGCAAACATAATAATCTTGTATGGTGTACTTCTGGAGGTTGTGCATTATAACACCACGGCGGGCGGCTGCACCGTGTATTGGCCCTAATTTAGAAAGGATTCCATGTTTTTGTCGGTGTCAATTTCATGTAACCGACATTCGCCCCAGCGCGCCAGCCCATACCCACTCGAATAGGCGCTAGAATGATGCCATCACGCTGCAGATAGTTCATTCCTACGCCACCGACAAAGTATAGACTGCCATCCACTCCGGGATAACGCATATAGAGCGCTTCCGCACTGGGTAAATGATAGACCAGAGTGAACACCTTGGCCGCATTGCCGCCCCAATCGAAACCAATGGAGGGCCCTTGCCAATGCAATCTCTGGCTGTAACCGTTCTTAAGGAATAGTTCTCCATCGCCGTACCTCAGTCCCAGCACCCATGCACCTGAAGCTTCCTGACCTTTGATATATCCTGCTGGCTCACCATGGTCTTCGAATACCTTTTCAAGTACTGAAGCCAAGCCTTCTGCACCTGAACCCAGATAACTGCCAGCTTCTTTGAGAATAGTCTCTTGATCATAGGTGTCATCTGCCAGTAGTGCAGTGTGAGTGATCGAGGCTAGCAAGAAAAAAATAACCAAATGAAGACGCATGTGTACTCCCGCAAAACTGTCTAAAAAAATAATTCATAGTGAAGCTTGTTATTGTTCACTATGACAAGTGTAACGGATATTAGTTTTAAACAAAAACACCTACTAGCCGAATATCAGCTGTTTTAAATTGAATACTTCATCGTAGTTGAATTCATCCACGTCTACTTGGTTACCTGCCGCGTAGCATGGCTGACCAAAATCCTCATAAATGAAGGTATGACTAGTGCGCTCTACAACGGTGTGCGCTTGCTGTTTACTCAAACCACCTTGCACTAGATAGTGTAAGTACAGTGCCTCGGCATCAAGGCTATGACGATTAGCCAAGGCGACACACAGACCGTAAGTGAAGGTCGACATTTTGCGTCGCACAAGTGTTTGATCAGTAATTTCCTGGGGTTGAATATCTTTAGTCAATGCCACTACGATATCCTGTATTTGTTGACTCGCAAGATTGATATTCATAGGGTGTCCTTGAGGTTAAGCTGTTTTCAAATCTTCCAGTTCTGCCCATCTTAACATAGCTGTATCCAGTTGCTGTTGCTTGCGACTGAGCTCATCAAGTACGTCCTTGCTGCTTGCAAAATCCTGATCATAGAACTCTGGCTGCGCAATCTGCTGTTGCAAGAAATCAATCTCATCCTCTAATTTTTCTATCAACGCAGGCAAATCATCCAGTTCTCGCTGGAGTTTATAGCTGAGCTTTTTAGCTTGTCTGCCTGCTGATTTGTGTACTTGAGTTGTGTGTGCTGACTGCTGCACTTCATCAGGTACATCAGCCTCAGTCAGCAGCTTGCCACGCTTAACCCAGTCACTGTAGCCGCCAACATACTCGAGGACGTTACCACCCTCCTCAAACACCAACACACTAGTCACCACATTATCCAGGAAGTTTCTATCATGGCTGACGATGATCAAGGTGGCGGTATATTGCACCAGTCTCTCCTCCAGCACTTCCAACATCTCTACATCCAGATCATTGGTCGGCTCATCCAATACCAGCAAATTAGCGGGTCGAGTAAATAATTTGGCCAGTGCTACCCGGTTTTTTTCACCGCCAGATAAAGCACGTACCGGCGTCATCGCCCGCTTGGGAGAGAACAAAAAGTTTTTCAGATAGCCGATGACATGTCGCTGTTTACCATTCAACTCAATGTAGTCTTTACCGTCACCCACATTCTGGGCAATGGTTTTTTCTAAATCTAGATCACGTAATACTTGATCAAAATAAGCAATCTGCAGATTCGTCCCCAGCTTTACCGTACCTGTATCTGGTTTAATCATCCCTAACAGGATTTTTAGCAGCGTGCTCTTACCAACACCATTGTTACCGATCAAGCCGATGCGATCACCACGCATAATTTTAAGATCTAATTGGGTCATCAAATGCTGACCCGCATAGGCATGACTGATATTTTTTGCCGTAATCACTTTACGCCCAGACGCTTCACCTTTTTCGATAGCGATTCTCGCCTTACCTTGTTGTTTGATGCGTTGTGCGCGCTCATCGCGCATTGCCATCAGTGCTCTGACGCGGCCTTCGTTACGCGTGCGCCGCGCCTTGATTCCCTGCCTGATCCAGTCCTCTTCCTGGGCAAGTTTTTTATCAAATAAAGCATTTTGAGTGCGTTCATCTTCCAGCGCTTTTTCTTTCAGTTGAAGGTAGTTTTGGTAATTACCTGGCCAGCTCAACAACTGGCCACGATCTATTTCGACAATTCGTGTGGCCAGTTTTTGCAGGAAGATACGATCATGGGTAATAAAAATAACACTGCCAGAGAAACTGCGTACTTTATGCTCCAGCCATTCAATCGTACTTATATCCAGATGGTTGGTTGGCTCATCCAGTAATAGTAGATCAGGTTCCGATACCAGCGCTTTTCCTAGCGATACACGTCGGCGCCATCCTCCGGACAACTCGTCCAGTTTGCGCTCAGCAGGCAAATTCAGTTGCGAAATAATAGTGTCCACCTGCTGGTCTATATTCCATATCCCGCTGGCATCTATTTGTTGCTGGAGATCCTCTAACTGTTTCAATTCCTGGGTACTCAGATCCGAACTGGACAAACGATGATATTCATCCAATAAGAATTGTTGCTCATGCATGCCTTGTTTGATGACTTCTCGGACTGTTTGCCCAGAGACCGCCAACAAGGTTTGCTCAAGTTGACTGATTCTCAGGTGGCGACGTTTTTGAATCTCACCCTGATCCGGCATGTATTCCGCGGTGAGCAATTTAAGTAAAGAAGATTTACCGGCACCATTACGCCCAATCAGGCATACCCTTTCTTTAGGTTCTATGGTCAGGTTAGCCTCTTTCAGTATTGGCACATCACCAAATTCTAAAGAGATATCCTGCATACGTAATAAGTACATAAAACGCTCTCGCTATGATTTAAAAAAGCTAACTGTACAGAAGATCGAACAGCCGGAGAAAACTCCGACTTATGCCACTGTCAGTATATTATACTGCCACTTTGAGAGCCCTTTACTCCGAGTGACCATGATGTCCATTATTCGTTTTATTTTAGGCCGCATTATTCTTATCCTAAATCAGTTAACCCTGCCTAAGCCTGTGGCCAGAACTGCTGAGCAACAAATACAGATCAATCAACTGACGCAACAGCTATCGTTGTACGAAATGCTGGCCTGCCCATATTGCGTAAAGGTGCGTCGCGAGTTTTTTCGCCTTGGACTTAATATCACCACGGTTGATGTGAAAAAAAATCCTGCCGAGATGGATCGGCTAGTTCAACACGGTGGCAAATTCCAAGTCCCCTGCCTGAAGATAGTTACGCAGGATGATACGATCTGGCTGTATGAGTCGGAGCAGATTATTCAGCATGTTCATGCACTACTGGAGACATAATGAGCGCCGCTAAAAGACGCAGGACGAGTCCAACGCTGAGAGAGTTAGCCGACCCGAAGTATCGTCAGCGCGTAGTTAAGGACAAGAAAAAGGAAAGCAAAAAGAATCCGCCAGTCGAGGGTGATTGAGCGCGCACTACAACCCCACTCCGCCAAACATATACCTCAGTGAAGCGGGGTAATATAAAAATTTATGATGCGTTCTCTTTGCGCTCTTTAGCTTCCTTGATGATCTGCTCTGCCACATTATTCGGGCATGCATTGTAATGTGAGAATTCCATCGAGAACTGACCACGACCTGAGGTCATGGTACGCAAGTCTCCGATATAACCAAACATCTCTGCTAGGGGTACGTCGCCTTTAATACGCACCGAGGTCACACCCGGCTCTTGCGATTTAATCATGCCACGACGGCGGTTTAAGTCACCAATGACATCACCCACGTGATCCTCAGGCGTGAATACATCAACCTTCATGATTGGCTCCATCAGTTGTGGCCCGGCCTTAGGCATACTCTGACGATAACCGCCCTTAGCCGCCAGTTCGAAGGCAATGGCGGAGGAGTCTACCGGATGGAAAGCACCATCCATCAGAGTAATGGCTACATCTTCGACCGGGTAGCCAGCTAAGACGCCCTCTTCCATCATCATCTTGAAACCTTTTTCAATGGCGGGCCAGAATTCGCGTGGCACATTACCCCCGGTGACTTTTGACTCGAAGGTCCATCCGCTGCCCACTTCACCCGGCTCAACCACGTAGTCGATCTTACCAAACTGACCGGAACCACCAGACTGTTTCTTATGCGTATAGCTGTCTTCCAGACGTTGAGTAATCGTCTCTCGATAAGCCACCTGCGGTTTACCTACGACCACTTCAACATTGTGCGTGCGTTTAAGGATATCGATCTTGATATCAAGATGCAGCTCGCCCATGCCCTTCAGAATTGTCTCACCACTCTCTTCATCGGTGGACACTAGAAATGAAGGATCTTCCGCAATCATCTTACCAAGCGCGATACCGAGCTTTTCAGAGGCGGCTTTATCCTTAGGCGCAACCGCCATCGAAATCACCGGATCTGGGAATACCATTGGTTCCAGAGTAGCGGGATTGTTGGGATCACATAAGGTGTGACCCGTTTGCACGTTCTTCATGCCTAGCACGGCGACAATGTCACCCGCCTGAGCTGAATCAAGCTCTTCGCGTGAATCCGCATGCATTTCTACGATGCGACCGATACGCTCGGTCTTGCCGGTGTAGCTATTCATCACTGTGGTGCCTTTAGCCAACTTACCCGAGTAGATGCGGATAAATGTCAATGCCCCATAACGGTCATCCATGATCTTAAAGGCTAATGCACGCAGCGGCTTGTCGATATCAACGACCGCCAATTCACCTGTTTCATTTCCTTCCAAATCGACCTCAGGCTGAGGATCGACTTCGGTCGGATTTGGCAAATAATCAACCACCGCATTAAGAACTAATTGAACCCCTTTGTTTTTGAACGCCGAGCCACAATAGGTTGGGAAGAAATCCAGACCAATGGTGCCTTTGCGTATGCAGGCTTTGATGGTCTCATCAGAGGGCTCTTCACCATCTAAATATTTCTCCATGGCATCGTCATCTTGCTCGAGTGCTGTTTCAATCAGCTCTTGTCGATAGGTCTCTACATCGTCCACCATATCTGCAGGCACGTCCTGAACTTCATACTTGAATGGATCACCAGAACCATCCCATATCCAAGCTTTCCGCGTTAAGAGATCAACTACGCCGGTAAAATCATCTTCTGTACCAATCGGCAAAACCATCACCAGTGGCTTGGCCCCGAGTACATTTTTAATTTGCTCAACGACACGATAGAAATCAGCACCCAGACGATCCAGCTTGTTAACAAAAATAATACGCGCCACTTCTGATTCGTTAGCATACCGCCAATTAGTCTCTGATTGAGGCTCAACCCCACCCGAACCGCAGAAAACACCCACACCACCATCCAGTACTTTGAGCGAGCGATACACCTCGATAGTAAAGTCAACGTGTCCGGGGGTATCGATAATATTGAGACGATGTTCATCCCATTCGCAGCTTGTGGCCGCCGACTGAATAGTAATACCACGTTCGCGTTCTTGATCCATGAAGTCTGTGGTCGCTTCACCATCGTGCACTTCACCGATTTTATGAATTTTTCCAGTGAGACTGAGGATACGCTCAGTGGTGGTTGTTTTACCTGCGTCTACGTGGGCAAAAATGCCAATATTTCGGTATTTCGATAAGTCATTCATAGCAGTCGTCTTTATTGTAAAAATAGTGGGGAATTATAGGGCTTGCGTAGCACAAGCGAGGTAGCCGAGCGGATATTACTACAGTTAGCGCATGAACTCTAAAGACTTTTGCTGTTCCGCGCTGATAGCACCACTACATTTTACGCTCTGCCCTATATAAACTTAATATTAATTATAAAAAACAGTAAGTTATGATGATTACGGCGAATTCAGCTGCGAATGTAGATGTTCCGCAATTTGCTCCCGGAAACGATACGGCACAGTCTGATTAATGATGACCACAAATGGCAGCCAGTGCGGCTGACGCTGAATATAACCCGCGAAATTACGCACCCCATTTAAAGTCCCACTTTTGGCAACGATTCCCGGCGACTGCTGGCCCAGTAGCGATCGATAAGCGCGGAACCGCTGCAAGATATCCATCACTTGCCTGGCACTGAGTTTATTTTTTCTGGATAGACCCGCGGCCTCAACCAAATGATACTCCTGCCAGGCAAAATAACGCTGAATGTAATGTGCAAGGACTCGCTGTGACTTTTGGGCATTTGCCGGTATGCCGTGAACATGTGCGCCTAGGGTGAGAAACAATTGCTGAGCAATAAAATTGTTTGAATATTGCAGCATCGCGGCCACTACTTTTTCTAGCCGATGGCTGTTGCTAAATACTAACCAAGGCTCGGCAGCATGTGTAGCCACGCATGCCTCACTGCGCGTACTGACGCCTTGTTGATTAAGTTTAGCCGTCAGCAGTTGGCTGAAATAGACAGCCGCCTGATCAGCGTGGCGCAGACTGATCCTATGTTGACCTGCAGCGAGCCCCTCAGCCAACTGCAGATGAGTGGCTGTCATTGGAGTGTGATCTTCACCTGAGCGAACTTGCCCATGCTCAATTGTCAGCGCGACTGAATTGAAATTGGCTGCCAACGCCGCGTAGGGCGCATCATATGGATTGGCGCTGCTGCCACGGCCTTCCAGATCTGCCTGGCGGGCAAAAAAACTGCTGTCGAGGTGCATGCCCCGAATTACGCGAATCCCGCTGGACTTGATCTGTGCCGCCATCCGATCGAGCTCCTCAGAAATCAAAAAAGGATCACCCGAGCCCACTATCTTTAAACATTGATGATCCGGATCAAAATAAATGTCCGTGCTGAATTGATAATCTTCACCCCAGTGATCCAACACCAACAGGGCGGTCAGCAACTTAACGATAGATGCAGGAATATATAACTGCTCAGCACGTTGGCTATAGATGGCTTGATGATTATGATCTAACACCAACAGGGCAGATTGGTCGATATGCTGGAAGGCGCTAAGATCGGGCTGCAGGTGCGTGTCCTGTGCGTAACTACTGCACGCCAGACTGGTTAACAGGATCAGCCAGCGCTTTAAACAACCTCGGTAGATAGATCGACGCCTGTGTAGGCAACGCGGTATAGTAAACGACATTAAGCAATCATATATAAAATCGAGCTCTTTTTCAGAACGTCTGTATGCCCCTAGAACAAAGCCAAGACTATAGCCATATCCTGCTCAACAATGCAGCCCTGCTGGATGTCCGTGCGCCCGTTGAGTTCCAGCAAGGGGCTTTTCCAAATAGCACAAATTGTCCGCTCTTAAACGATGATGAGCGCCACCAAGTCGGACTCTGCTATAAGACTCATGGCCAACAGCAAGCGATCGAATTAGGTCACCAGCTGGTCAGTGGCGCCATCAAACAACAACGTATTGATAATTGGCTCCAACAGCTGCAACACCAGCCTAATAATTATCTCTATTGCTACCGCGGCGGTCTGCGGTCTGCGATCAGCCAACAATGGTTGCATACCGCAGGGGTTGATATTGTTCGAGTGAAAGGTGGCTACAAAGCCATGCGACACTTTCTCAGCCAACAACTGCAACAGGCAGATAGCCGCTTTGACTATATACTTGTTGGCGGTCTAACGGGGTGTCGCAAGACCACCCTGGTGGCCGAACTTGCACAGGGTATCGATTTAGAGGCGGCGGCTTATCATCGTGGTTCGAGTTTTGGTGCGCATGCAACGGCGCAAAATAGCCAGATAGATTTTGAACATATCCTCGCGATCGATTTATTACGGGCTGCCAAGGCAAGCTATCCATCTATTGTGTTAGAGGATGAGGGACGCTTCATCGGCAGTGTCGACATCCCCAAGAATATTTTTGCAAAAATGCGCACATCGCCCCTAGTCGTCATCGAGCGCGACCTGCAGGAACGCGTGCTACAGTTACTTAAAGAATATGTAATTAATATGCTGGCGGAATATCAAGCAGTATGTGGTGACGAGGAGCGAGCATTTGTACTCTTCTCTCAATATTTGCTCGCCAGTCTTCAAAGAATATGCAAGCGCTTGGGACAGCGGCGATGGCAACAACTGGATGGCTTTATGCGGGCCGCACTGCAAGCTCATCAAGGCGGCGATCTAGCGCCCCATGAAGCCTGGCTAAAACTGTTACTTACCGAGTATTATGATCCCATGTATCGTTCACAATTGGATAAACGCAAGGATACTATTGTTTTCAGAGGTGACTTACTCAGCTGCAAACAATACATCCAACAACACACTAACATAAACAAGGATTAAACAATGGAATGGACCATCTATTTATCCGGAGAAATTCATACGGATTGGCGCGAACAAATTAAACAACAAAGTGAGGCGCTAGGCTTACCCATCAACTTTACGTCTGCGGTCACTGATCATGCTGCCAGCGATGCTGCAGGTGATATGCTTAGTCCGCAAAGTGAAAGTTTTTGGCGGGATCATAAATCGTCAAAAGTCAATGCGATTAGAACCAAGAATTTAATCGAGATGTGTGATATTGCGGTGATCCGTTTTGGCGATAAGTATAAGCAGTGGAATGCTGCTTTTGATGCCGGCAATTGTGCTGCCTTAGGTAAACCCTACATCACCCTGCATGATGAGAGTATTATTCACCCCCTGAAAGAAGTCGATGCTGCGGCCATGGCGTGGGCCCAGTCGCCAGAAGAAGTTGTAGCAATTTTGCGCTACACCACTCAAGCGGACTAGTCCTATTATCCCGGCCTGATTGGGCTAGGCGATAGGGCTTAGCTATTTAGTCAAAATTCAAAACGCTCTGTTCGTGAGGGTCACTGACAACATGAGCGCTTGGATAGGCCGTTATGAATTTGGCGTAACAGGCGCCGGTAGCTCACTGCTACCCATTAAGTATTGGTCGACTGCTCTGGCGACTGAACGACCCTCTGCGATTGCCCATACAATGAGACTCTGACCACGTTGCATATCACCGGCAGTGAATACTCCATCCACCGATGTCATCCAGTTAGCATCAGCAACTACATTACCACGCGCATCTAAATCTACGCCAAATTGCTCAAGCATGCCCGGCTTTTGAGGGCCCACAAAGCCCATGGCCAGGAGCACCAAGTCGCATGGCAGTTCCTGCTCTGAACCAGCAACCTCTACCATCTGCATACGGCCATCAAGCTGCTTCATTTCGACATTAACAAGCTGTAAAGCTTTAATGTGCCCATGACCATCATCAACGAATTTCTTGGTTGATACTGAATACACCCGATCAACCCCCTCCTCATGTGCTGAGGCTGTTCGGTAAACACGTGGCCATTGTGGCCAAGGGTTATTTTCCGCCCGCATCTCTGGGGGTTTAGGCATGATTTCGAGTTGGTGCACAGTTTTAGCTTGTTGTCTGTTGGCTGTGCCCAAACAATCTGCCCCGGTATCGCCACCACCGATAATCACCACATGCTTGCCTTTGGCATCAATAAAATCAGCTACTTTTTGATCGCCCTCGCACAAGTGATTTTGCATCGGCAGATAGTCCATCGCCTGATGCACGCCCTTTAACTCACGCCCCTCAACTGGTAAGTCGCGTGGATCACATGCCCCACCAGTCAGAATCACAGCATCATATTGTTGGCGCAGTTCATCCACATCAACATTAACACCTACGTGAGCATTAACAACAAACTCAACGCCCTCCGCTTGCATTTGCTGCATGCGGCGATCTAACACGCGTTTCTCCATTTTGAACTCAGGTATACCGTAACGCAGCAATCCACCGATGCGGTCATCACGTTCGAGCAGGGTTACTGCGTGCCCAGCGCGTGCCAGTTGTTGGGCGGCCGCCATACCTGCCGGTCCCGAACCTACAATGGCTATTTTCTTAGAGGTTTTCTGCGCTGCAATTTGCGGTTGTATCCAACCCTCTTGCCACGCTTTCTCGATAATGGATAACTCCACTGCTTTGATATTGACAGGATTATCATTAATACCCAGCACACACGCGCCTTCACATGGGGCAGGACACAATGTGCCGGTGAACTCAGGAAAGTTGTTGGTCGCGTGCAACCGTTCGATGGCATCTTGCCACTGTTCGCGATAGACGAGATCATTCCAGTCAGGAATCATATTGCCGAGTGGACAGCCTTGATGACAAAAAGGAATACCACAATCCATACAGCGTGAAGCCTGAGACTTAAGCGGCTCTGCCTGCCACGGCAACATCACTTGACTAAAATCTTTAAGACGCTCTGCAACCGGACGATAGGGCTGCTTAGCGCGCGCGTGATCCATGAATCCTGTTACCTTACCCATGAGCGGCCTCCATGACTGCTTCGTCTATTGATGTACCCTCTGCCTGGGCGCGTTTGATTGCTGCTAGCACGCGCTTATAGTCCTTGGGCATGACTTTAATGAACTTAGACTGATACTGGTCCCAGTGCTGAAGTATCTGCTCTGCCACAGTACTGCCGGTGTGTTCGACATGTTGGCTAAGCATTGCTTGCACCGCCTGAATGTCTTCGTCTTCAATTAAGTCTTCCAGATAGACCATATCCTGATTACAGTTGATTTCAAACTGCTCACGATCTTCCAGGACATAGGCCACACCACCCGACATGCCAGCAGCAAAATTACGTCCAGTAGCGCCGATCACGACAATCCTGCCACCTGTCATGTACTCACAACAATGATCACCAACGCCTTCAACGACCGCATCAACACCGCTGTTGCGCACAGCAAAACGCTCACCCGCTATACCTCGCACGTAGGCTTCTCCCGCAGTCGCACCGTAGAAACACACATTACCAACGATAATATTTTGCTCAGGCACAAAACTTGATTTTTTCGAGGGATAAACAATGAGCTTAGCGCCGGACAATCCCTTACCCAGATAATCGTTCGCGTCGCCTTCCAGTGTCATAGTCACGCCTTTGGGCACAAAAGCACCGAAACTCATGCCTGCTGAGCCGCTGAAATGTGCCTTGATGGTATCGTCGGGCAAGCCGGCACCACCATGCTGCTTGGTCAGATGATAGCCCAGAATTGTACCCACACTGCGGTTAGTATTATGGATGTTAAAGGTCGCCTCAACCGGTATTTTAGTATCGATAGCCGCTTGGCAGGCCGGTACAATTTCAGTGACGTCGAGCGACAATTCCAAACCATGGTCCTGAGCATTAACACAATATAATTCAGTGCCGGCATGAGGCACGGGTTTGTGCAGAATTGCTGAGAAGTCCAGTCCCTTAGCCTTCCAATGATCGATGGCTTTATTGGTTTTAATGCGATCCACCTGACCGATCATTTCATCAATAGTGCGGAAACCTAATTGGGCCATGTACTCACGGACTTCATCGGCAATGAATTTAAAGAAGTTTTCCACAAATTCTGGCTGGCCTGCGAATTTTTTACGCAGTTCCGGGTTTTGCGTGGCGACGCCCACCGGGCAGGTATTGAGATGACAAACACGCATCATGACACAACCCATGACTATCAGCGGTGCTGTAGAAAAACCATATTCTTCAGCGCCTAAAAGTGCGGCGATAATAACATCACGGCCGGTTTTCATTTGCCCATCTGTTTGCACTACAATCCGGTCCCGCAGTCCGTTTTGAACCAGTACTTGTTGAGTTTCGGCAACTCCTAATTCCCACGGTAAACCTGCATGCTTAAGTGAATTCATCGGCGATGCTCCGGTACCGCCATCATAGCCCGAGATCAGCACCACATCAGAATGTGCTTTAGCGACACCTGCTGCGATGGTGCCTACCCCGACTTCAGCAACCAGCTTGACGTGGATGCGTGCCTCCGGATTAGCATTCTTGAGATCGTGAATCAGCTGCGCCATGTCTTCAATGGAATAAATGTCGTGGTGAGGAGGCGGCGAGATCAGACCTACACCAGCCGTTGAGTGACGCACTTTGGCTACCCACGGATATACTTTTGAACCGGGCAGTTGACCACCCTCACCTGGCTTGGCACCTTGCGCCATTTTAATCTGAATATCGTCCGCATTGACTAGGTACTCACTGGTGACGCCGAAGCGGCCTGAGGCCACTTGTTTGATTGCACTGCGGCGAGAATCCCCATTTTCATCCGGCGTGAAACGATCCGGGTCCTCACCCCCTTCACCGGTATTGGAGCGGCCGCCGATTCTATTCATAGCGACGGCCAGCGTTTCGTGTGCCTCAGAACTAATCGACCCATACGACATGGCGCCAGTCGAGAAGCGCTGCATGATATTCTCAATCGGCTCAACTTCATCTAAAGCAATAGCTTGGCGAGAAAAATCTAGATCGAACAGACCACGCAAGGTGGCGAGATGCTCGTTCTGTTGATCCACTTTGCTCGTGTATTCTTTAAAAATTTCATACTGACCAGATTTAGTGGCATGTTGCAATTTGAATACCGTGTCAGGATTGAATAAATGATATTCACCATCGCGTCGCCACTGGTATTCACCGCCCCATTCGAGATCAGCTCTTTTGATGGCGCGCGTCGGGAAAGCTCGCTCATGCCGCACGGCGACTTCCGCAGCAACTTCTTCCAAGCCTATGCCACCAATGCGTGATGCCGTCCATGTGAAGTATTGATTAACAAAGTCTTTGTTAAGTCCGATGGCTTCAAATACCTGCGCACCACGATAGGATTGAACTGAGGAGATACCCATTTTCGACATGATCTTGATCAACGACTTATTGACTGACTTGATGAAGTTAGCCACCGCTTTTGCGTGCGCCATTTCAGGCACATGGCCTTTGCCGATGAGATCACTGAGTGATTCAAAAGCGAGGTATGGATTGACCGCCCCGATACCGTAGCCGATTAAAACTGCAAAATGGTGAACTTCCCTGGGCTCGCCCGATTCCAAAATCAGACCAGCCATAGTGCGCGTCCCATTGCGAATCAAATGATGATGCACGCCGGCAGTTGCTAACAGCGCGGGTATGGCAGCCTGGCTTGCATCTACCCCGCGGTCGGACAAGATAATATTGGTATGGCCGGCGGCAATCGCCTGGTCGACATCAGCACAGACATTTTTTAGTGCCTGATCCAAACCTTGCCCCCCCGCAGCCACTGGATAGAGAATCGAGACTGTCGCCGTTTTAAAGTCAGGCAGGTCGACATCGCGAATGCGTGCCAGTTCTTCATTAGTGAGTACGGGTGAATTAATTTTTATCTGGCGACAACTTGCTGGGGTCGCTTGCAGTAAGTTCTTTTCTGCGCCAATGGTAGTCGCCACCTGGGTGACTAACTCTTCACGAATACCATCCAGTGGTGGGTTAGTCACTTGCGCGAATAACTGCTTGAAGTAGTCATACAGCAACCTGGATCGGTTTGATAACACAGCCAGCGCAGTATCGGTACCCATCGAACCCAATGGCTCTATTCCTTTGGCGGCACATGGCGCCATCAACACATTCAAATCTTCATGCGTATAGCCAAAAGCCTGCTGACGCTGCAGGAGTGTATCTAGATCAACCGCATGCACATGGTGCGACTCCGGTAACTGATCAATAGAAGTGAGATTTTCCTGCAACCAGTCAGCATATGGATACTGTTGAGCAAACTCCGCTTTGAGCTCTTCATCTTCTATGATGCGACCTTGTTTGGTGTCGATCATGAAGATTCGTCCCGGGTGGAGACGATCTTTCAGCACGATATCTTCTGGCGGTATATCTAACACACCCACTTCTGATGCCATCACCACCATGTCATCTTTGGTCACATAGTAGCGTGATGGTCTCAGGCCATTTCTATCGAGTACCGCGCCGATGACATCACCGTCGGTAAATGCGACTGAAGCCGGGCCATCCCAAGGCTCCATCAAACTGGCATGATATTCATAAAAGGCTTTGCGCTCTGGAGACATGGTTTCATGGCCGCTCCAGGCCTCTGGAATCATCATCAAAATGGCATGCGCTAGCGGCCGCCCACTCATATGCAGAAATTCCATTACGTTGTCGAATGTGGCTGAGTCACTGCCCCCTTCAATACAGATTGGAAACAGTTTATTCAGATCATCACCGAATAATTCTGACTGACATAACGCTTCACGTGCTCGCATCCAGTTTGCATTACCGCGCACGGTATTAATCTCTCCGTTGTGCGCCACATAGCGAAATGGGTGAGCCAGTTTCCAGGCTGGAAATGTATTGGTCGAAAATCGCTGATGCACCAACGCCAGCGCGGACTCAAAATCAGGCGCCAATATGTCGGGGTACATTAACTCCAGCTGAGTGACAGTCAGCATCCCTTTGTAGATGAACGTCTTGGAGGATAGAGAAGGGATGTAGAAACGATCTTTCTGACTGAGCTCTGAGCTCCAGATACTATTTTCAGCGAGCTTACGAATAACGTATAACTTGCGCTCAAAAGCAGCGACATCCGCCAGATCGGGGTTACGTCCGATAAAAATTTGTCTAAAAGTAGGTTCCCCCAGAACCGCCGTCGGTCCAAGACTGCTGTCGTCAGTTGGCACATCGCGCCAACCCAGAACCGTCTGCCCCTCGCTGACAACAATGTCCTCAATCATCGTCTGACAACGTTGTGACTCAGACTCATCATTAGGCAGGAATACCAGCGCCGCACCGTAATGACCATAGTCAGGTAACTCAATATTCGACTGTTGGCACACGCGGCTAAAGAATTTATGTGGCATCTGCACCAACATCCCGACACCATCACCGGTATTTTCCTCGCAGCCACACGCACCTCGGTGGACTAACTTTTTGAGTATAGTCAGGCCGTCTTCGATAGTTTGATGAGATTTGCGTCCTTTTATATTGGCTACAAAACCAACCCCGCAAGAGTCATGCTCATAATCGGGATCATAAAGGCCTTGGGCTGGGGGATATGTATTCTGCATAGAGCTATCGCGTAGTTAGTTAAAGTTGAGTCCGTTCTGCTTATTTGCCACACTAAAAATGATTCCAGAAAGCAATCAAATTCCTTTAAAAAATCACAACTTAGGATTAGTTATCTGTATCTGTATGGGCGTGAAATTATAATGCAGGGTCGATCTCTCAAGCAAGCTGATGACCCAAGTAAATTATCTTTTTTTGTACAGGGAGGACGGCCTGTCGATGGCCAATATTTACAGCAATATCAATATGTTGAAGATACTGAAGAGGTGTTGTTTAATGCCGAGTTGTCTTCTTCTTTGAGCAATTTGTACATTGATAAACAGTAATCAGTTTGCCTTGCTTAGAATCAAACAACTGATCTTTAATAATTCGCCATGTGTGATGACCATGTTGACACAGCCCTAATTTTTTTACCGCCGGTTTTTTGAATGGGAGTATGTCAGCCATTGCTTACGAACTCTGCCAGAGGTCGAAGGCATAGCCAAGGCCGAAAAATACACCTGAGACTGGCAGGAAAAGCAGGTAATTAATCGCGACAACACGATAAATTTGGCGCGGTTGAGTGACCAACATCTGTTGCACTGCGGGTACCCTGTCCAGCAAGTAACCAATCACAAAGCAGGCCGGCACAAATATAATTAGTTGCGCGGGTAATTTGCTCGAGGAGCCTATCAAAAATGCCACATAGGCGGCCAACATGTAACAGCTTGTTGTGATTAAAGAAAACATAGTTTCAGATTAGCACGAAAATTGGGCGGGCATAATCACTGCTTGCAGAAGATCATTCAATCGGCATTTCATTGTGCATGTCCTCTTGTGCGAACTGTTGTGCTTTCAGTAGCAAACAATACGAGAACCGATGCAGGGCCTGTTTATCAAATTGATAGCGCTGCATAACTTCAGCTAACAACGCCAAGTGCTAATAATAAAACTAGGCAGTTTCTGCCATAAAAAAACCCCGCAGCTCGCAAAAGCAACGGGGTTGAATATTAATGCCTGGCGATGTCCTACTCTCACATGGGGAGACCCCACACTACCATCGGCGCTGAACAGTTTCACTTCCGAGTTCGAGATGGGATCGGGTGGGTCACATTCGCTATGGTCGCCAAGCAAACTTGGATGTATGCGCACTCACTCAAGTGAGCCGCTATACAAATTCTGGAAATGCATGCAATCAAGTGTATGTCTGATAATTTAATATCATTACTATCGCGTCACTCAATGTACTTGAGTGTTATATGGTCAAGCCGCACGGTCAATTAGTACTGGTTAGCTTCACGCATTACTGCGCTTCCACACCCAGCCTATCAACGTCGTAGTCTTCGACGGACCTTCAGAGACCTCAAGGGTCTAGT
>MDTB01194561.1_pt1 | contig 27082 bp, 28 predicted proteins | sample 811161 | NCBI WGS metagenome assembly MDTB01 (sample SAMN05326650, study PRJNA326480) | marine metagenome | isolation source: seawater | place: Mediterranean Sea | collected 2009 | reverse complement strand
ATATACAATTACAGGAAGTGGTGGTGGTGGAACTCATGTTTATCATTGGGAAGAGCACCGAGCACTGACTAATAGAGAGCGGGCACGCCTTCAAAGTTTTCCTGATTGGTTTGAATTTAAGGGTCCAAAAGAACAAGTTCGGAAACAAATTGGGATGGCTGTTCCTCCTGAGGGTGCGAAAAAAATATTTGAGGCAATTCTTAAGACATTTGCAGGAATTGAATATGATTGGATTGAGTCAAATCACTTTAGATTTATATTTCGTGAGAAATAATATATTGTAACTCATTTATAGCCTCAGGTGAGAAGCGTAGGGATTGACTCTTTTTTCCTGTGATTTTTCTGATTTTCGATCCGTATGTATCTAGTTGCAATAATCTTTCGCCATCTTCGTTTGTGATAATCGAATACGTACATTCAACCTCAGAGTGAGTAGAATTTTTTATAGTGATTTTTCTAATTTTATAAATGATGGATTTTGAGACAGGTAAATAAATGATTTGGTTTCAATGGAATTTAAATTGTGCAGAAGTTTTTTGTTAAAATGAGTGTGTGTTGTGATGTTGGGGGATGAATCTGGCGGGGAAAGGGCTGGGCAAGGTGGGGTTAAATGGTGTTTTATATTCTTTATTGTAATTTGATTCTTATTTAGGAGGACTGCGATGGATATCAGCGAGATCAAACGGATCGTGAAACTGATGGAAGAAAAAGGGCTTACTGAGTTTTCGATGAAGGATGCCAATGGGGAACTGCTGTTGAAACGGGGTGGTGGGGAACCACAGGTGGTTTATTCGGCTCCACCGGCGGTGGCTCCGGCTGCACCGGTTCCGGTGGCGGCTCCTGTTGAGGCGGCGGCTCCGGTGGCGGAGAAACCTTCTAATTTGATTGAGATCACGTCTCCGATTGTGGGGACGTTCTATCGGAAACCGGCGCCTGATCAGCCGGCGCATGTGAATGAGGGCGATTCGGTTACGACGGAGTCGGTGGTTTGCATTGTTGAGGCGATGAAGGTGATGAATGAGATCAATGCGGAGGTGTCGGGAACCATCAAGGAGGTGCTGGTTGAGGATGGGGATCCGGTACAGTTTGGTCAGCCGTTGTTTAAGGTGGATCCTAAGTAAGGGGCAAGATGTTTAATAAAGTACTTATTGCCAATCGGGGTGAGATTGCGTTGCGAATTATTCGTGCGTGTAAGGAGTTGGGCGTTCAGTCGGTTGCGGTTTATTCGGAGGCGGATGCGGATTCGTTACATGTGCAGATGGCGGATGAGGCGGTTTGCATTGGTCCGGCGGCGGCGACGGATAGTTATTTGAAGGTGACGAATATTATCGCGGCGGCGGAGCTGACGGATGCGGATGCGATTCATCCGGGCTATGGTTTTTTGGCGGAGAATGCGCCGTTTGCTGATATTTGCGGGAATTGTAATATTACGTTTATTGGTCCTTCGGGGGATTGTATTCGTAATATGGGTGATAAGGCGATTGCGCGGGATACGATGAAGGCGGCGGGGGTGCCGATTACGCCGGGTTCTGAGGGGATTTTGCCGAATTCAGATGCGGCGTTGGCGTTGGCGCGGGAGATGGGCTATCCGGTTTTGATGAAGGCGGTGGCTGGCGGGGGCGGTAAGGGCATGCGTGTGGCGCGGAGTGATGAGGAGCTGGTGCAGGGCTTTATGTCGGCGCAGGCGGAGGGTCAGGCGGCGTTTGGTAATCCGGATTTGTTCATGGAAAAATATATTGAGTCGGCGCGGCATGTTGAGGTGCAGATTATTGGTGATAAGCATGGAAATGTGTGCCATGTGGGGGAGCGGGATTGTTCGATCCAGCGGCGGCATCAGAAGTTGGTTGAGGAGGCGCCGGGGCCGACGTTGACGGATGATGAGCGGAAGGCGTTGGGCGATGCGGCGGTGAAGGCGGCGCAGGCGGTGGATTATGATAGCGCGGGTACGCTTGAGTTTTTATATGACGAGATCGCGAAGCAGTTTTATTTTATGGAGATGAATACGCGTATTCAGGTGGAACATACGGTTTCGGAAGAGGTGTCGGGGATTGATTTGCTCAAGGAGCAGATTTGTGTGGCGGCGGGTGAGAAGCTGTCGTTTACGCAGGATGAAGTGGTGATTCAGGGGCATGCGATTGAGTATCGGGTGAATGCGGAAGATCCGTATCGGAATTTTACGCCTGCACCGGGGCCGGTTGAGGCGGTTCATTTTCCGGGGGGACCGGGAATTCGAATCGATTCACATGTCTATTCGGGGTATATGATTCCTCCGTATTATGATAGTATGGTGGGTAAGATTATTGCGCGGGGACGGAATCGGACTGAGGCAATTGCGCGCTTGAAGCGGGCGTTGGCTGAGTTTACGATCAATGGACCTCATACGTCGGTGCCGTTGGGCTTGGCGTTGATGGATGATCCGACGTTTATTTCGGGTGCGTATAATACGGCGTATTTGGAAACATTTATGAATGACGTCTTTTTGAAGGATGTGCAGGGTGATTAAAGGAGATGGCAATGGATAATCAAACAGGTAATGCGGTGGCCGATACGCGTGATTTTGCAATCACGGATACGCCCGGTGAGGGAATTGGTCAAATCCGAATTAATAATAATGTGATTGCGGTGATCGCACATGAAACGGCGGAGAAGGTGCCGGGTGTGGTTGAATTGCAGGGTTCGTTGGCGGACGATATCGCGGGCATGATTGGTAAAAAAGCGAAGGATCGTGGCATTCGGATTGAAAAAGAGAATGAGGAGTTGTTGACGATTGATCTGACGGTGGTGTTGGAGTTTGGCGTTAAGATTCCTGAAATTTGTTTTCAGTTACAAACGGCGGTAAAGAGTGCGGTTGAGGAGATGACGGGCCAGCAGGTGTTTGCGGTGAATGTGGTCGTGCAGGGGATTCGGAGCCAGCGTGAAACGAAGCATGAGGAAATAGGGTGAATCGTCGGTCAAGTACCTTTTGGGATGTGATTGCCACGTTGCTTTTATTGGTGATTGGGGGTGCACTTCTCTATGGAAATTTGATTGATCGAAGTTTTGGTGATCAAATTCTTTTTTATCTTCAGGCTCCGCTGACGGGTGCGTTTGTGGGCGCGTTGATGATGCTTTCTGTGCTGTTGCGTTGGATGGGTGGCTTGGGTTCAAAGGCGGATGGCTTTATTAATTTTGAATCGGGTGAGGGATCGGTTGGCATTAATGTGCGGGCGATTAAGGATTTTGTGGAGCGAACGGCGTTGGAGTTTACAGCGGTTAAGAGTGTAGATTCAACGTTGCAGAGTCGTCGCAAAAAATTGGAAATTACGTTGCGGGTGAAGGTGCAGGCGGGCAATCCGATTCCGGAGTTGTCGCAGGTGATGCAGCAGCGTATTCGGGAGAGTATGAATGATTCGCTTGGGATTGATCAGATTGAGCGTATAACGATTCATATTTCTGAGATTGTGGGTGAGGCGGTTGAGTCGCATGATCAGGTGGATGTGCTAGATTGAGTGTATGCGGTTAGAGGGTAGATGGAGGAGAAAGGGTGTGCTGTTAGCCACCCTTTTTTTAATGGCTAGTGGATGTGTGAGGTTTCATGATGTGGAGCCTCCTGTGGGGGTGGCTTGGCATACGTTTTATGAGCCGATGGAGAGTTTGGCGTTGCGGTCGTTTATGGAGGCGGGCTTGGAGGAGGCGTGCGAGTGGTTGGGTTCGCCGGGTTGGCCGATGATGGAGGTTAAGCTGCGGCGATCTCGTAAGTGTTCCGCGTGGCGTCATCTGCGGATTGCAGAGGATTTTTCGCTGACGGAGCGGGTGCCGAATACGTCGGGTGATGTGGTGATTTATTTGGGTGTTGATGAGGATTCGGATGAGGTTTGGTTTTTGTTGGCGCATGAGGTGGTGCATGTATTGAATCCGGCGGTGAAGGATTGGTATATGGAGGGGTTGGCGTCGTATTTTGCGATTACGTTTTGTGAAGGTCGGCTTGGTTCTTCGGGGGGATGGCGGACGCGTTTGGAACAGATGGAGCATGAGCCGTATGCGTGCTCGTATCGGATGATGCGGGATGTGGCGGAGGTGGCGCCTGAGGCGGTGCGTCGTATGGGGGCTTTTGCGGTTGTGGATGAAGTCGGGGCGGATTGGCAACGGATTGATGTGGATGGCTGGTTGGCTTCGATGTCGGTGGAGGAGCGGGCGCGGGTACTGGAGAAAATGAAACCGTATGTGGAGCAGTTAGCGGTGCGTCCGGTGGATGAGGTGGCTTTTACGGTGCCGGAGGTGTTGGGATGGTGAGCAGGGGATGGGGTTCGCTCTTGAAATTGATGGGGTCACGTGTGAAGTTATGCGTACGTTTACAGGAGGTAAAAGATGGCGGGTAAGCAAAAGGGGTTAGGTCGTGGGCTGGATGCGTTGATTAAAGATGGCGCAACGAAGCGAGAAGAGGTAGAGGCTGGAAAGGCGGGGGGTGCGCTGCGGGTGGCAATTTCGCAGGTTGTTGCGAGTCCGTGGCAGCCGAGATCAATTTTTGATTCTGATGCGTTGGGTGAGTTGGTTGAGTCGGTTAAAGTGCATGGTATTTTGCAACCTTTAATTGTGCGGGAAGTGAATGATACATTCGAGCTGATTGCGGGGGAGCGGCGGTTGCGTGCGGCGGAGGCGGCTGGTTTGAAGAAGGTGCCTGTGATGGTGATTGAGGCGTCGGATGAGAAGGCGTTAGAGTTGGCCTTGATTGAGAATTTACAACGGGAAGATTTGAATCCGATTGAAGAGGCGGAGGGATATGCGTTGTTGCAGAAGCAGTTTGGATTAACGCAGGAGCAGGTGGCTGAACAGGTGGGTAAGGCGCGGGCGTCGGTGGCGAATGCGTTGCGTATGTTGGATTTATCGGATGTGATTCGTAAGCAGGTTTCGGATGGATTGCTGAGTGTGGGGCATGCGAAGGTGTTGTTGGGGGCTTCTTCTTCGGTGGATCGGGAGCGGTTGGCTACGCAGGCGATTAAAGAGGGTTTAACGGTTCGTGCGTTAGAGCGGTTGGTGAAGAAGCTGGGCTTGCCGCCGAAAAAGCCACGGGCTGAGAGGAGTGATTTGCCGACCGATTATTTGAAAAGTTTGACGGATGATCTGCATCGTTTGTTTGGCACGCAGGTTCGTATTTCACCTTCTAAGACGTTGGCGAATGGGCGGCGTGTGAAGGGGTCTTTGGAAATCGATTATCATGATAATGATGAGTTGGACCGGTTGTTGCAGCTGATGGGATATGAGAGTGAGCTCTGAGGTGGCAGAACAGGAGTATGAGGATCTCCAGGCGCTTGAATATGAGGGTGCGCAGCATCGGTTATTTGCGTGGCAGATAGGCTGTTTGTTTGGGTTGTTAATTGCGTTTTTGTGGAGTGGTTTTTCTGTGGTGCTTGCTGAGAATTTAACGATTCGGTGGGGGGCAGATCTGTGGTTCTGGGTGAATATGGCCTATACGGCTTTGGTGGTGTTGGGGATTTCCGTTTTTCTGTTTCCGTTTTCTTATTATGGGGGTTATGTGCTGGAGCATCACTATGGGTTGTCGAACCAGACGGTGGGTGATTGGAGTGGTGATTATCTAAAATCGGTGCTGATGAATTTGGTGATTGCGAGTGTATTGGTGAGTGTGTTGTATGCGTTTTTGCGTTGGATTCCGGAGATCTGGTGGTGGGTGGGTACGGGATTCTATATCGCATTTTCGCTTTTGTTTTCGTTTTTGGCGCCGGTGGTAATTCTTCCTTTATTCAACCCGTTTGAGCCGTTGGAAGATGGGGCATTGGAGGAGCGGGTGCGTTCGGTGGTTGCTTCGGCGGGTATTACCCTTTCGGGGGTCTATTGTTGGGGGGTAGAGGAGAAGACCAATACGGCGAATGCGGCGTTTGTGGGAGTGGGAAAAACGAAGCGAATTATTTTGAGTGATACGTTGCTGAAGGCGTATTCGGATGAGGAGATTTTGGCGGTGGTGGCGCATGAGGCGGGGCATTGCCGCAATCGGGATATGATGCGCTTGATGGGTGTGCATGCGGGGTTTGCGTTGGCTGGATTTTATGTGGTGGATCTGTTTTTGCATGGGTTGATCCGTTGGGTGGGGCTGAGTTCGATTTCGGATATTGCGGGTGCGCCGCTGTTTTTCTTTGGGGTCATTCTTTTTTCGATGTGTATGATGCCGGTAGCGAATGGGTATTCTCGGCGTCGGGAGTTTGCGGCGGATGCGTATGCGGTTGAGGCGATGGGTTCAGCAGAGGCATTGGTTTCGGCGTTAGAAAAGTTGTCTAGACAAAATCTATCGGTGCGCGAGCCAAAGCGATGGGTGGAGTGGTTTTTACATTCGCATCCTTCGCTTAAGCGGCGGGTGGAGCGTGCTCGTTTGCGGGCGGCTGAGCTTGCTTCTGGTTGAAGCAGGTGCTGTTTTTTTCCTTTTTTGAGGTAGGTTTTAGGGGCATTCAATCGCTTTTGAATTGAGATGAGGATAGGTTTTTCGAGGAGGTTGCAATGGATGATACGAATAGTCGGGCGATGGGGCTTCAGCCGTTACATGAAATCATGGATGAGCGGGGTTGGAGTAATCATGATATCGTTCGGGCGGCCCCGCCGGGATTTATTACGCATAAGCAGGTTCAGAAAGCGCGTAAGGGGCGGTGGTTGACTGCGAATATGCAACGTAAAATTGAGCAGGCAGTGAATGCGTGTGCGGCTCCTGATTCATATACGTTGGGGGAGCTGTTTACCTATCGGGGCAAACGAAAGTTGTAGGAGTCGTGTGGCAAGGCAGTGGATTCAGGTAACGGGTGCTCGTGAGCATAATTTAAAGAACGTGGATGTGAAGTTGCCGCGCAATGAGCTGACGGTGATTACTGGCTTGAGTGGTTCGGGAAAGTCGTCGTTGGCGTTTGATACGATTTATGCGGAGGGGCAGCGAAAATATGTGGAGAGCCTTTCGGCTTATGCGCGGCAATTTTTGGGACAGATGCAGAAGCCGGATGTGGATGGTATTGAGGGGCTGTCTCCGGCGGTTTCGATTGAGCAGCGAACGGCGGGATCGAACCCGCGATCGATTGTGGCGACGACGACGGAGATTTATGATTATCTGAGGTTGCTGTTTGCGAGTATTGGGAAAGCGCATTGTTATGCGTGCGGGAAACCGGTGACGAGTCAGAGCGCGGAGGAGATGGTTGAACAGTTGATGGCGTTGGATTCGGGTCGTCGATTAATGATTCTTGCGCCGCTTGTTCGGGGGCGCAAGGGGGAACATGTAGAGGTGTTTGAACAGGCGCGGCGGCGTGGTTTTGTGCGTGCGCGTGTGGATGGTGATTTGGTTGAGTTGGAATCGGTTCCGAAGTTGGCGAAGACGCGGAAGCATTCGATTGAGGCGGTGGTGGATCGGTTGGTGATGGATGCGGAGGTGCGTTCGCGGTTGACGGATTCGGTGGAGTTGGCGTTGAGGGAGGGCCATGGCTTGATGGTGGCGTTGGTGGAGATGCCAGATGGGGCTTGGGAGGAGCATGCGTATTCGGAGCAGAATGCGTGTACGGATTGTGAGATTAGTTTTGATCCGTTTGAGGCTCGTCATTTTTCGTTTAATAGTCCGTATGGGGCGTGTACGACGTGTCATGGGTTGGGGACGCAGTTAATTTTTGATGAGAGTTTGATGGTGCCGGATCGATCGGTGGCTTGGACGAAGGCGATTCATCCGCTGCGGTATGGGGGCCGGCGGGTGGTGATTTATTATAAGAAGTTGTTGGAGGGGTTGTCGCAGGCATATGGAATTGATGCGAATGTGCCGTATGAGGCGTTGTCGGATGAATTTCGGGAGGTGTTGTTGCGGGGATCGGGTTCGGTGGAGATCGAATATTATATGCGCCGTCGGTTGCAAAGACGTCCGTTTGAGGGTGTGATTCCGATGCTAATGCGGCGGCTGGAGGATAATGAGAGTGAGGGGATGAGTCATTGGTTGCGGGACTATATGATTCGTCAGGCGTGTCCGGGTTGTGCGGGGGCTCGATTGCAGCCGGCGGTGTTGGCGTGTCGGGTTCAGGGGCGAAATATTCGGGAGATTATTGGGGATTCTGTATGGGATGCGGCGCACTTCTTTGAGGGGTTGAGGTTGTCGGATCAGGAGGAGTGGATTACGCGGGATATTTTGAAAGAGATCCGTTCGCGATTGGGTTTTATGGTGGATGTGGGTTTGGATTATCTGACGTTGGATCGGGAGAGTGGTTCGTTGTCGGGTGGGGAGGCGCAGCGGATTCGGTTGGCTACGCAAATTGGTGCGGGGTTGGTGGGGGTTGTTTATGTGTTGGATGAGCCGAGTATTGGGTTGCATCAGCGAGATAATGATCGATTGATTCAGACGCTGCGTGAGTTGCGTGATTTGGGCAATACAGTGATTGTGGTTGAGCATGATGAGCAGACGATTCGGACGGCGGATTATGTGATCGATATGGGGCCGTTGGCTGGCTTTGAGGGGGGCGAGGTTGTTTTTGCGGGTCCGACGAAAAAATTGTTAGAGGCGGATACATTGACGGCGGCTTATTTGCGTGGAGATCGAGTGGTGGAGGTGCCGGCAAGGCGGAATCGTTCGAAGCGGGGTTGGTTGGAGTTGAAGGGGGCTACGGCGAATAATTTAAAGCGGGTGAATGCAAAGTTTCCCATCGGTTTGTTTACGTGTGTTACGGGGGTTTCTGGAAGTGGGAAGAGTACGCTTGTTGATCAAACGTTGAAGCGGATTTTGGGGCAGCATTTCAATGGGTCGAAGGATTTGCCGGGGGCGTATAAGGAGGCGCGGGGGTTGGATCTGGCGGATAAGATGATTGTGATTGATCAGTCGCCGATTGGGCGAACTCCGCGGTCGAATCCGGCGACGTATACGGGTGCATTTACGGAGGTTCGGACGCTTTTTGCGTCGTTGCCGGCGTCAAAAATACGGGGCTATAAGCCGGGTCGCTATAGCTTTAATGTGAAGGGGGGGCGTTGTGAACGGTGTAAGGGCGATGGGATTCTAAAGATTGAGATGCATTTTTTACCGGATGTGTATGTGCCGTGTGAGCAGTGTCAGGAGAAGCGATATAATCGGGAAACGTTGGAAGTCACGTATAAGGGATTAAATATTTCGGAAGTGCTTAGTTTGAGCATTCAGGAGGCGACGGATTATTTTGAGGCGGTTCCAAAAATTGCTCGAAAATTACAGATGTTATGTGAGGTGGGTCTGGGGTACTTGAAGTTGGGTCAGCCGGCAACGACGTTGTCGGGTGGTGAGGCGCAGCGGGTGAAGTTGGCAAGTGAGTTGAGCAAGCGCTCAACGGGACGCACGATCTATATTCTTGATGAGCCGACGACGGGGTTGCATTTTGCGGATGTGCATAAACTGCTCGAGGTGCTGGAACGGTTGCGAGATGAGGGAAATACGGTCATTGTGATTGAACATAATCTGGATATGATTAAGCGGGCTGACTATGTGGTGGATATGGGGCCGGGTGGCGGCATCAATGGGGGTCGTTTGGTGGCGAGTGGTACTCCTGAACAGGTGGCAGCTTGCGAGGCTTCTTATACGGGTCAGTATTTGAAAGAGTTACTTTAAAAGCAGATTCGGAAACCTAGTTGACTTATTTTGTGTTCGGTTTGTTCGGTTGCGTTATGTAGTCGAAGTTGAGTGGCGTTAAATTCTCGGCGAAGGGGATAGTTTTTGCGTAGTTGATCGAAGTGAATGGCGCGTTCGATTTCATCGATGGGTAGGTTGGAGCGTAGTTGCTGATCGTCGTGCTCGATGGAATAGACGGTTTGTATGATATGGTGAAGTAGGGCTTCTTCGGTTTCAAAAGGATTTGCATCGATTTCGAGATAGGGAATGGGTGCTTCGGGTATATCGGCTTCATAATCCCAGCGGGGGGGGAGGTTGTATTTCTTGCAGAGGGCTTGGTAGCAAGCGAGGGTTCCGTTGAATTTTCCTTCAAAGGAGTGTCCGGCAATGTGGGGGGTGGCGAGGGAGGCTTGTTGGATGCAGTCGGGTCTGATTTGGGGTTCGGGATTCCAGACATCTAGTACGGATGCTGTTAGCATGTGTTGCTCTTGGGTATGAAGCCATGTGTCATAATCACAGATGCCACCTCGGGCGGCGTTCATGAAGATGGCACCGGGCTTTAGGGATTCAAAAAAGTCGTATGAGGCAAGATGAGCGGTTGGCCAACTGCCTTCTTTGGTGAGGGGGGTGTGTAGGGTTACAATATCGCATTCGGGCAAGAGGGATGGTAGAGGGGTTTGGGGGAAGGCAGGTTCTTGTGAGGCTCGTGGGGGGTCATTTTGAAGGATATTTAGTTGGAGGGCGTGGGCTTTTTTGATGACCGCACGACCGACATTTCCGCAGCCAATGATGCCGATGGTTTTTTGGTTGAGGGAAAAGGATTTTTTTTGGGTGAGATGAAGGAGTGCGGCGGTTATGTATTCGGCGACGCTGTTGGCATTGCATCCGGGTGCTGCACTCCAGCTGATGTGGTTTTGATCGAGCCAATCGGTATCAAGATGATCGGTTCCGGCAGTAGCGGTTCCGACAAATTGAACGGGGGTTCCTTCTAGGAGTGCGGCATCGACTTTTGTTTTAGAGCGAATGATGAGGGCGTCGGTTTGTAGCAGGTGTTCGCGGGTTATGTCCCGATCGGGCCAAACGGTACATTCGCCAAGGGTTTGGAAGGCTGATTTTCCAGAAAGAACGGTTTCTGCACAAACAATATTCATGGGGGTTCGTTTCGTTGAAAGAGTCGGTTTTTTTAATTTTTTTGATTTCGTTTTTGATCAAGCCACTTGCGAAATTCTTTATCTTTTTCAGCGGGATGCTGCTGAGAGTGTTGGTGGTGACGACCGTGTGTTGCATTCTTTTTCCATAAATGAGTGAACCAAAATTTTGCGATTGCAACTAATATAAGCAAGAAGGTGAGTAGGGCTGTGATAAGCGCACAAATGATTCCTTTTTGTTGATATATTCCGGTTCCATCTTCTTGAGAAAAGAAGGAGAGAGAAATGAGTGAACCGGAAACAAAAATAATAATGCAGACAAATGAGGCAACGGGATCGGGTCTCATTGTGAAGTGGGGTACTTTACCTTTAGGAGTCATACTCATATTTCAGACTAGCATAGAAAAAATAAAACGAATTTGAAGCGGTAATTAGATTTTTATTTTTGGTCAGATTGATACCTTTCACCTGCTTTGCACTATTTCGAGTGAAGGCGGAGGTCTATTTATAATGGATTGGTTTAAAATAAGTTTACTGGCTGTTATTCAGGGGATTACGGAGTTTCTTCCTGTGAGTAGTTCGGGTCATTTAGTTATATTTAAGCATGTGGTTGGCTTGGACGTTGTTTCGGGTGCGACCTTGGAAATTGTATTACATGCGGGCACATTGGTTTCTATTTTAATTTTTTATCGCAAACGAATTGGGGCGTTGTTGCGTGGGTTTATTTCGGGAGAGCATGCGTCTCGGCGGTATGGCGGGTTGGTTGTTGTGGGGATTTTGCCTGCGATTTTGCTCGGTTTATTTGCGCGGCATGGCTTGGAACGGTTGTATGAGCGTCCGGTTTGGGCGGGACTTTTTCTACTGGTTACGGGCGGATATCTGCTAGGGACAAGTGGTGTTAAAGCCACATCGGGTACGTTGCGACCTGTATCGGCTGTCTGGATTGGGTTGGCGCAGATGGTTGCTTTGTTGCCGGGTATTAGTCGGTCTGGATCAACGATCTGTACAGCGCGTCTATTTGGGATTGCACCGAAAAAGGCGGCTGAATTTTCTTTTCTGATATCGATCCCTTTGTTGGCGGGGGTTGTGCTTTATGAGGGGGTTCGTTGGATTCGTTCGGATGCGATTGCTTGGGTTGATGGATGGGCGTTGGGATGGGGATTTATTTTATCGGCGGCGGTGGGCTATGGGGCACTTCATTGGTTGGTGTCTATGCTGGAGCGGGGTCGATTTTGGCATTTTGGCATCTATTGTTTGGTGGTGGGTTCGATCAGTCTTTGGTTATTACGTTAATGTGATGGTAATGATTGAATTCAATTCTGCTTGCCCAGACTCTCGCATTTATCCATATTTTGCGAATCTTCAGGGCAGGGTGTAATTCCCGACCGGCGGTAAAAGTCCGCGAGCGAGGCGCTAAGAGCTGAGCATGATGCAGTGCAATTCTGCAGCCGACCGTATAGTCTGGATGGAAGAAGATAGTGCAAGGTTTGTGTTTCTCGATGGAACACGCCCTGAAGGCTTGCTGTATTTAGGGTGTGAAATGAGTTTTGGAGAAGACATGAATCAATCGCCATTTGATCCAATAGATGAGGTGATCGAGGCCTTTGCAAACGGTGAAATCGTTGTGATGAGTGACGATGAGGATCGTGAAAATGAGGGCGACTTAATCTGTGCGGCCGAGAAGGTTACCCCTGAAATCATCAATTTCATGATTACGCATGCGCGTGGTTTGGTGTGTGTGCCGATGGAGGAGGGGCGTTTACGGGAGTTGGGCCTTTCGCGGATGACGCCTGCGCATGCGTCGGATAAGTATCACACTGCTTTTATGGATTCGGTTGATGTGCGTGAGGGGACGACCACGGGCATCAGTGCTTCGGATCGGGCTGCGACGGTATTGGCTTTGATGGATGTGCAGAGTGGTGCTCAAGATTTTATTAAGCCGGGTCATTTATTTCCTTTAAAAGCGGTAAAGGGGGGCGTGCTGGAGCGGGCGGGCCATACAGAAGGAACGGTTGATTTGGCGCGTATTTGCGGATTAAAGCCGGCGGGTGTGATTTGTGAAATCCTGAAGGAGGATGGCGCGATGATGCGGTTGGAAGATTTGCGATCATTTTCGAATGAACATAGTTTAAAAATGACGTCGGTGGCGGAGATTGTGAAGTATCGTCATCGTTATGAAAAACTAATTTCGTTGGAGCGGGAGATTCAATTGCCGACACAGGCGGGTGCTTTTCGGTTGAGGTTGTATAGTTCGAAGGCGGATCAGAAAGATCATTTGGCGTTGGTGTGCGGTGAGTCGGATGGAAAGAAACTTCCGTTGGTTCGGGTGCATAGCGAATGCATGACGGGGGATATTTTCCATTCCATGCGTTGCGATTGCGGATCGCAATTAGAGGCATCCATGCAGGAAATCCAGGCGTATGGATATGGGGCGGTGGTCTATGCTCGACAGGAGGGTCGGGGTATCGGATTGGCGAAGAAGCTTCATGCGTATGAATTACAGGAGCAGGGGTTGGATACGGTTGAAGCGAATCATGAGTTGGGGTTTGATGCAGATGAGCGGGATTATGGTATTTCAGCGCAAATTTTGCGGGATCTCAAGATGGAGCGGGTGAAGTTGTTAACGAATAATCCTGCTAAAATTTTGGGGTTAGAGGTGTATGGTATTGAGGTGGATGAGCGGGTTTCTTTGATCTTGCCTCCGTCTGAGTATAACGGGTTTTATATGGCGACCAAGCGCGATAAAATGGGACATATCATTTAATAGGAGTATGGGGTGAAGGGGATTCAAGAAAAGATAGCTCCGATTGCAGACCTTGAGGTGCATCAGCGGATCGGTAAGCTAGATGGATCTGGGTTGCGTTTCGGTTTGGTTGTGGCTCGGTTTAACGATCAATTAACCGATGTGTTGGCGCGTGAGGCGCTTCGGGCTTTAGAAGCGTGTGGAGTTAAGTCGAATCAAATCGAGCTGGTACGGGTGCCGGGTGCGTATGAAGTGCCGGTGGTGATCGAGAAGATGGCAGCGGGTGGAAAGTTTGATGCGTTGATTGCATTGGGTGTAGTGGTTGAGGGCGAGACGCAGCATGCGCAGATGATTATTGAGACGACGGGAGCATCGTTTTTAGAAACCGCTTGCCGGCACGATATTGCTGTGATCAATGAGATTGTGGGAGCGCGGACTTGGGAGCAGGCTGAAGTGCGTTGTCTTGCGGGTCAATCAAGCCGGGGTTGGTATGCAGGATTAGCTGCAGTGGAGATCGCACAGGTGTTGCGGTTGGTTGGATAAATCATGAAACAGTCTTCTTTACAGGGGCGTCGGCAGACGCGTGAATGGATTATCCAGTTTTTGTTTCAGCAAGATTTTAATCCCGAACCGATCGATCAAGCGTTGTCTTATTTTTGGGAGGAGAAGGCTCCGGTGGAACGTGAGCAGTTGTTTGCGGAGCGGATGATTCGGGGTGTCATTGAGCATCAGCGGGCATTGGATGAGATGCTGTCTCAGTATGCAAAGAATTGGAGCTCAGATCGCTTGGCGGCAGTTGATCGAACGGTGATGCGTCTGGCCCTCTATGAAATGCTGCATTGTGATGATACGCCGCCGGTAGTAGCGATTAATGAGGCGGTTCATTTTGCGAAAGATTTAAGTAGTTTTCAGTCAGGGCGGTTTGTGAATGGAGTGTTGGATCGCATTCGGAAGGAGCTGGATCGACCGGCTCGAACGCCGAATCGACCTACGGAAGAATGAGTGTAGATGAGCGATTTATGCAGCTGGCCTTGGAGGCGGCTCGGCAGGGAGAGGGGCTCACGCGCCCGAATCCTCCGGTGGGTGCTGTGTTGGTTCGTGAAGAGGTGGTTTTGGCGACTGGATGGCATGCGGTTGCAGGTGGTGATCATGCGGAGCGGGCGTGTTTGAATGCGGTTGCGGGTGAGGATTTATCAGGTTCAACGCTCTATATTACACTCGAGCCTTGTTCTACATATGGTAGAACGCCCCCTTGTTCTGCTTTCATTTTGGAACATCAACTTCAGCGGGTCGTTGTGGGCACATTGGATCCGAACCCGGTACATGCGGGACGGGGTATTGAGCAGCTTAAAGAGTCGGGTGTTGAGGTTTCAGTGGGTGTGTGCGAAGAGGATGCGCGGTGCTTAATTGAACCCTTTGTTTCGTGGATGGTGCGGAGGCGTCCGTTTGTTACATTGAAATTAGCGGTGACGTTGGATGGTCGCATGGCAGATGCGGCTGGCTCATCGAAATGGATTAGTGGTGGGGCGGCTCGAGAATGGGTTCAAGGACTTCGGAGGAAGGTGGATGCTGTAATGGTGGGTGCGGAAACGGTTCGTCGAGATGATCCTAGTTTGTTGCCTCGTCCGGCGGAGGGGCGATCTCCTTGGCGAATTATTATGGGAGAAGATATTCCCGATGAGGCGTGCGTGGTTTCGGATGAGGCGGCAGATCGGACGTTAATCCGAACGGGTGAGTTGGGGCCGGTTCTGGCGTCGTTGGCTGCGGATTATGATGTAATGCATCTACTCTGCGAGGGTGGCGGGGGAGTGGCGGCTCAGTTGTTGGAAGCGAATTTGGTGGATGAATTAGTTATGATCGTGGCCCCGAAGATTTTGGGGGCGGATGGGCGTCCTTGCTTTAATTTTGTGGGCCGTTCGATGGAGTCGCTTTTTAAGGGGCGGTTGGTTGATTCGGAACGGTTGGGTGAAGATATGGTTATGCGAATTCGGTTTGGAGAGTAGATATGTTTACGGGCATTATTGAGCGAGTTGGACGTGTTGAACGGTTGGAGCGAAGCGGTGAATCGGGGCGGTTGGTTGTTTCGGTCTATCCGGAATTTGATCGGGCGATTGAATTGGGTGAGAGTATTGCGGTGAATGGCACCTGTTTAACGGTGGCGGCGATAGAGACCTCGAGTTTTGTGTTTGATGTGTTGGCGGAGACGTTTGATAAGACGAGTTTGGGTGAGCTTCAGTCGGGGGGGCGTGTGAATTTGGAGTTGGCGTTAGCTTTGGGAGCGCCATTGGGTGGACATTTGGTTTCTGGGCATGTGGATGAGACGGGTCGAGTGCTATCCGTTGAACAAGTGGATCGCGATTGGAAATTCCGTTTTTCCGTTTCTTCGGCTTTGTTGCCGCTGTTGGTTATGAAGGGATCGATTGCGATTGATGGAACTTCTTTGACGGTGGCGGAACTTCATGAGGATGGATTTTCGGTTCATATTATTCCGCATACCTTTTCGGAAACGCTCTTTTCGGATTATGAGGTGGGCCGTTGTGTAAATTTAGAGGCCGATTTGCTGGGGAAATATGTGCAGCGAATTATGGAGTTGGGTGGTGGCTCGATTTATCGAGGTGATTCGGCGTCGTGAATCAGCGATCGGTATTAATTACGGGATGTTCTTCGGGTATTGGTTGGGCGGTGGCGGAGGAGATGGCGGCTCGGAATTGGCGCATTTTTGCGACGGCTCGAAAACCGGAAGATTGGCAGCGTATTGAGGCTGAGGGTTGGAATGCGGTTGCTTTGGATGTGACTTCATCGGCTTCCATTGAACAGGCTGTAGCCACGGTATTGGATGCGACGGATGGCGCGTTGGATGGGGTGGTAAATAATGCGGGTTTTGGTATGCCCGGTGCGATTGAGGATTTATCTCGTGAAGCGATGCAGCTGCAGTTTGAGGTGAATCTTTTTGGAGCGGTTGAGTTGACGAATCGTTTGTTGCCTTCATTGCGAAAGCGGCCGCAGGGTCGGGTGGTATATATTAGCTCGTTGGTGGGTCGCATGTCGTTGCCGTTTATGGGGATTTATTCGGCGTCGAAGTTTGCATTAGAGGCGGTGGCAGATGCGCAACGAATTGAGCTTTCTATGACGCCGGTTCGGGTGGTTTTGATTGAACCGGGACCGATTGAAACTCGTTTTTCTGCGACCTGTGCACGAGTTGGTGAATCGGAGTTGGAGGCGGATGGATCGCGATTTCGTTCGGCGTATGAACGCTATTTTAAGCAGCGTCGAGATGGGGGCATGAGCGAGGATCGATTTCGACTTCCTCCGGAAGCGGTGGCGAAGAAGGTGGCTCATGCGTTGATTTCGGATCGCCCGAAGGTTCGGTATCCGGTAACGCTACCGACGTATGTAGCCGATTTTCTGGTGCGATTTGTGCCGGTGAGTTGGCGAGATGCAGTGATGCAGCGGCAGGTGAAGAAGCGGTTTGGTTCTGATTAGCGCTGGCGCGCGGTTTCGATGTGGCTGAGCAGGACGGCGGCTCGTGCGTCTTGTTGGGTGGCGAGTTGTTGTGCTTCAGCTTCGGCTTGATCGAGTTGGTTGGCGCGATAATGCGCGAGGGCTAGCATATAGCGGGCGTTGGCAAAGGTGTTGTCTAGGTCGAGTGCTTTTTGGCAGGCGGCAGCGGTGGCGGTGAAATTGTTTAGATAGTAGTGCGCGAGACCGAGGTTGTAATAAGCGTCTCGTTGTTGCGGGTCTTGTTGGATGGCTTCACGAAAGAGGTTGATGGCATCGGTATATGCGTTGCTCTCTAGTTTTTCGGTGCCTTTTTGTATGAGGGATCGCACTTGGGCTGGATGAAGTGTTTGTTCTGTTTGCGTGAGCTGAAGGGTTATTTCGTCGAGCATGGTTTGGGCTTGGGTGTGGCGCGGTGTTTCTTGGTTGCTGGAGGCTAGGTAGGTTGTTAAGTAGTTTTGAGCTGCTTCTAGATCGTTAAGATAGTTTTTGCTAATCATGGCGAGATTAAAATAGAGGGGGAGATGAGCTGGATTGACGTTGGTTCGTTGATCAAATTGCGCTCGAATGGCGGCTGGATCATCGCCGTTTTGGAGGCGAATGAGAGCGTGAGCGGTGAAGAGAGTGGGGTGGTTCAGCTTTTTATTTTGGGCGGCTTCTATTTGTTGGAGGGCTTCTGGGAGGGCTCCTTTTTGAAGATGGTAGAGTCCAAGAAGTGCGTGAATGGTTGGGTGATCTGGATTTTGATTTTGAAGGTTTTGGAGGACGAGGTTGGCTTCTTCCAGTTGGCCTGCATCGAGGAGGGAAACGGCTTGGTTGAAAAGAAGCGTGGTGGAGCTTCCTCCGAGTTCAATGGCTTTATGAAAGTGCTGGGCGGCTGCTTGGGGTTCATTGAGTTCCCAAAGAATTAGACCAAGTTGATTGGAGCGTTGAATTTTAGCCTTGATGGAAATGGTTTCTCTTAATGATTTTTCTAGCAGCGAGCGGGCTCGAATGAGATCTTGTTCTTGGAGTGCTTTTTGCGCTTTTTGATATTCCCGATCACCCGCTTCATTTCCGCATCCTACGAAGAGTAGGAGGAGGGCGGTGAGACCTATAAAAGCATAGAGAATCGATTTCATGAGGGCGTTCCTTTCATCCATATTTGGCGGGTTCTAGGGCCGTCAAATTCGCAGAGATATGCGCTTTGCCATGTGCCTTGTTGCATGCGTTTGTTTTCTACGAGTAGGGTTGCGGAAGATCCCATCATGCTGGCTTTTACATGGGCGGCACTGTTGCCTTCGGCGTGTGCATAGTTGTTTTCCCATGGGACCATGCGATCGAGAATTTTTTCCATGTCGGCGGTTACATCTGGATCGGCATTTTCATTGAGGGTGATGCCGGCGGTAGTGTGGGGAATGAATAGGGTGAGAATGCCATTTATAAAATCGTGTTCTTGGATGTATTGATTGACGAGGGAGTCCACGTTTATGAAGTCGGTTCTGGATGTAGTCTGGACATTAAATTGTTGCATTTCCCTATCTTAGTTAATTCTATTTAGATTTGAAGCTGAAAGTATGGTGAGCATGGAAAAGGGATGAGAAGGCATTGCGAATAGGCATTAAATGAGTATCTTAGTAGCTAAATTGGCGTGAGTTAACTATGGAATCGATTGAGTGGAATTGGATATTGGGCTGGATAGTCTTGTTGTTTCTATCGGCTTTCTTTTCGGGTTCTGAGACGGCTCTTTTTTCTCTTCCGCGGGATCGAGTGGTGGAATTGCGTCGAGGTTCGGTTTCATTGTCGCGGCTATTGGATGTGCTTGATAAAAATCCGAGTGGGTTGCTGGTGGCGATTTTATTCGGCAATTTAACGGTTAATATTCTTTTCTTTTCGATGAGTACGGTATGGGCGTATCGCACGGTTGCTATGTGGGGTGCGGGTGGGCAGGTGCTTATAGGATTAGGGGTGTTGATTAGTATTTTATTGGTGGGTGAGATGATTCCGAAGGCGATTGGTATCAGTTTTCCTGAGGCGGTCGTTCGCTCGGTGGCGCGTCCTTTGCGATATTGGTTTCATCTGTTAGGCCCTCTTCGGCATGGATTGGAAAAGGTAAGCGGTTGGATGATGCCGCCGCATCGGCCGTTGGATTTGCATCCGGATGAGTTGAAGTTGTTGATTGATTCTACGGTGGGAGGTCAGGGGTTCGGTCGGCAGGAAAAAGCGATTGTGGAAGAGATTATGAATCTGCCGGAGGCGCGGGTGCGAGCATTGATGGTGCCTCGTGTGGAACAGACGTTTTGGAATGGCGATTGGTCTGTTGAGAGGGCGTTGGCTTTTATGATGGAGCATCCGATGGAGGTTGTGCCGGTTTATATGCATCAGGAGGAGCAGCTAGCAGGGTATGTGGAGGTGAGTGTTCTGTTTGCAGAATCTAGAAAAGAGCGGGCGTTGATTGAGCTGGTTGAGCCGTTAATTTTTGTTCCGGAAACGATGCGGGCGGATCGGATGCTAGAACTGTTTATGGATCAGTCGGTGCGTATGGCGGCGGTAGTGGATGAGTATGGCGGATTGGCCGGAACGCTGACGGTTGAGGATTTATTGCAGGAGGTAGTAGGGGAGTTTGATGCGCAGGAGATGCCGGCGGTGGAGGCATTGGGGGAGTCGATGTATCGGTTAGAAGGCCGTTTGAGTGTTCGCGAGTGGCGTGATTTATTTATGGGTTATATTCCGGCGCAGGCGGTGGATGAGTTAGCGCTTGATACGGTAAGTGGGTTGGTTATTTCTTTGTTAAAACGGATTCCGCAGGTGGGCGATCGGGCGCGGTTGGGCAACCTTTGCTTTACGGTTGAACAGGTTCGTTCGAATCGAATCGAGTCGGTTTTGTTGGAGTTAGATGTGGGAGTGGATGAATCGAAATGAGTGTTCTTTTTCTGCTGCTAGTTGGATTCATTTTATCGGCTTTTTTCTCGGGTGTGGAGACGGGAAGCTATTCATTGAATCGCATTCGTTTACGGCATGATGTTCGCGAAAAAGAGCGATCGGCGTTGCGATTAGAGGCGTTACTAGCGCATCCCCATCGGTTTATTTTTACGATGTTGATAGGCAATAATTTGGCGATCTATTTAGTTTCTCAACAGACCACTCAACTCTATCTAAACCGGGGTATGCAATCGGATTATCTGTGGGGGGGCTTCCTTCCTTGGAACGCAGAAACGGCGGCCACCGTTACGTTGATGATTCCGCTCTTTTTATTGGTAGAGATGGGACCGAAGAATTTATTTCGGACGAATGCCGATCGATTGATGCGCGGGTTATCGGTGCCGATGCAGATGGTTTCATGGATGATTTTTCCGTTGGCGTGGCCACTCGAGCGATTTTTCCGTCTTTTTTTGCGAGATGAGCAGATGAGGCAGTCGGGTTGGGGGGGCTATTCGAAGGTGATGTTGATGGAGCAGTTGGCGGAGGGGCGGCAGCGGGGTGTGATTAGTTCGTATCAGTCGCGAATGATGGATCATGTGATTGCGATGCATCAGTTGCCTGTGCGGTTGTTGATGCGTTCGGTTAAGAAAAGTTTAACGTTACCGGAAGAGGCGACGGTTGGGGATTTGAGAAGGGCGGTGGGTCGGCGGTCGGGGTCGGAGCTTTTTTTAATGAAGCAGCATCAGGTGGTTGGAATTGTTGGATTGCAGGAGGTAATCGCGCGGCAGCTTCCGGATGAGGCTCCTTTGCGGCCGTTGGCGCAGGATGCGCTTTCGATTGAGATGGGGCGGAATGTTAAGTCGGCGTTTTATCGGTTGCGAAATAATCCGCGTCATGTGGCGGCGGTGGTGGATGGGCGAGGGCATTTGGTCGGAAGCATTCGGATTGATGATATTGCGCGCTATATTGCTAAACGATGATCGGGATGCTTTGTGGATTGCTTCTTTAGAAGAATGACTTATTCTCTAGGTATGTCTAAGATTTCTCGTTCGACGTTTACAGTGGTTGCTCTTGCTGGTATATGGATTCCTTTTCATTCTGCTTTTGCAGGCTCGGGGTCGACGGTGGAGCTATCTGAGATTGCTCGACTCTATTCGATGCGAATGCAAATGGTTTCAAATAAGATTGTGTTGAAGAATCGGTATAACACGTTAGAGATTGAGGAAAATGGACGGCGGGCTTGGATTAACGATGTGATGTTTTGGTTGCATGAGCCTTGCCGTCGTTCGGGGCGGACTTGGGCGATTCGGAAAGCCGATTTTCAGTATGGAATCGACCCAGTGCTTCGTTCGTATACGCATGCACCGAAGCGCACTCCAATGGTGGTGGTGATTGATCCGGGGCATGGTGGAAAAGATAGTGGTGCGGTGGGATTGAAAAAGGTATTTGAGAAGCAGCTGGTATTGGATATTTCGTATCGGATGAAGAATCTTCTCGAGTCGCATGGGTTCAAGGTGGTTATGACGCGGAGTGGAGATCAATACCCTTCGTTGGATGATCGGGTGGATTTGGCGCGGAAGGTGAAGGCGGATCTATTTTTGAGTATTCATGCGGATGGAGCAGCTTCATCCGCTGCACATGGGGTGGAGACGTTTATCACAACGACGGCAGGATTTGATTCAAGTAATCATTATGGCAAGGGCGGTGATCGGTCGTCGGTATTAAATAATCGATATGATGCGGCGAATGCGATGTTGGGGTATGCGGTTCAGAGTAATTTATTAAAAATGAGTGGTCGAAGTGATCGAGGCGTGCGACGGGCGCGGTTTGCGGTGATCAAAAAGGCGCCATGTCCGGCGGCGTTGGTAGAGTGTGGGTTTTTGACGAATCCGGAAGAGGAGCGTTTGTTGAGAACGGAGGCTTATCGATCGCGGGTTGCTCAAGGGATTGTGAATGGGGTTCGTGCGTATCGCACTCTGGTTTCTCGCGCAAAGCGTTAACGCATGCGCCGAATCAATAGGCTTCCGATCAGGATGAAGAGAAGGGTGGGGCTCCAACAGCCTATCCAGGGTTCAATCCATTGCGTGCGGGCTAGATATTCGGTTAGAAATTGGGTTCCGTAGTAGCCAAAGAAAAGGGTGATGGCGAGTAGGGTGCCTACCAATGCCCCGCGTCGACCGGTGTGGGCGCCTACGGGGATGCCAAGCAGGACGGCAAGTAGGCAACTAAAGGGGGTGGCTAGTTTGTGATGGAGGTCGACGTTGTACCCTGCGAGTGTTTCAGTAGATAAAAATTGATGGGTTTGGATGTAGGCGTTGAGTTCGATGGCTGAGAGATGAGCGGTGTCTTTTGATTCCCCTAAAAAATCTTCGGGAATTTCGGGCAGGGATCGCATTTCAAGAATCTGAAAAGATTCAGCGGGTCCGAGTAAATTATTTCGTTCGTTGAAGGCTTGAAGGGTTCCTTCTTCAAACCACCAGCGTTGATCTAGCCAGTAGGCTTTTTTGGCGGTGATTTTTTTTGCATCGGTTCCGTCAGATCGTTGTTGACGTAAGGTTACGCCTTGAAGCGTGTAGCCGCGGGTGTCCATTTTTTCAATAAACCAGGTGTGGCCAACGGTTGGATTACGATAGGGAATGTTTTCAAGTTGGGGGCGGATGTCGGTATCGTGCTCTTGCTGGAGGAGTTCATGGGCACGGTAGCTATAGCGTGGGCTCATCCATTCGTTTATGAGGGAGGTGGCAAGAAGGCAGCTAAAGGCAATCCAGAGATAGGGTTGCATGAGGGAATGAATACCGATTCCGCTGGCTCGCATGGCAGTGATTTCGCTGTGACGAGTTAATTGGCTTAGACTGTAGAGCGTGGCTAAGAGAAGGCAGATGGGTATGATGATGACGATCATACTGGGCAATTGCCAGCTGTAGTAGGTGGCTATGGTTTTGGCCGATGTGCGGTACCGATAAAAATCTTCTCCCATATCCATTAAGTCGGCGATGATGAATAGCAGACTGAATGCGAGTAGCAGGAAAAATAGAGGCTGCAGCATATGATTAAAAAGATGTCGAAAGAGTATTTTCATACACGGGTGAAAGGTATCGTGAAAAGTGAGTGCTCGCAAGCGTTGAAAAAAAATCCTGATAGGCTTAGATTGAAATTTCTAAAGGAGAGAAGTATGAAGCAGCTCGTCGAGCAACAAATCTGTGAACCGGTAACGATTGTAATTTTTGGTGCATCGGGCGATTTGACGCATCGTAAATTAATACCTGCGCTGTATGCGGCGTTTCAGCAAAAATTGTTGCCGGAGCAGTTTTCGATCGTTGGATTTGCGCGACGTGATTATGACACACCCTTGTTTCGAAGTATGATGGCGGATGCGGTTGTGAAGTTTTCTCGTTTAGATGTCGATGAGGCATTGGTAGGGGCTTTTGTTGAGCATATCGATTATTTCAAAGGGGATCTCTCGAATCCAGAGGCGTATCAAGCCTTGCGAACTCTGTTGGCTGAGCCCTCGCGTTATCCAGAAAATCGGATGTATTATCTTTCGATTATCCCTGATTTATTTGAAACGGCGGTGCGTTCTTTGAAGGAGGCTGAATTGATCTCTCCCCCGCATACACAACCGTGGACGAGAGTGGTGGTGGAAAAGCCGTTTGGGCGCGATGTGGCATCTGCAAATCGATTAAATAGAGAGTTGTTGCGGTATTTGGATGAATCTCAGGTGTATCGAATCGATCACTATCTGGGCAAGGAGACGGTGCAAAATATTCTTTCGTTTCGATTTGCGAATGCCATTTTTGAGCCGGTTTTTAATCGGACCTACATTGATCATATTCAAATCACGGCATCTGAAACGGTGGGTATGGAAATGGGACGGGGTGGGTATTATGATGAGTATGGCGCGTTGCGCGATATGGTGACGAACCATTTATTACAGTTACTGTGTTTGGTTACCATGGAAGTGCCGAGCGATCTTTCGGCGGATGCAATCCGGAACGAGAAAGTAAAGATTCTGCGGAATGCTAAGTTGGATTATAAAGAGCAGATTTCAGATGCGGTATTTCGGGGGCAATATGCACGGGGTATCAATGAAGTTGGCGAGGTGATTAAAGGGTATTTGGAAGAGGATCGAATCGATCCGCAGTCGGATACAGAGAGTTTTGTGGCGATGCGCTTGATGATTGATAATTGGCGCTGGGCGGGGGTTCCAATCTTGTTGCGTACGGGAAAACGGATGGCAAAAAAGACGACTGAAATTGCGGTTCAGTTTAAGGTGCCGCCGCTGGAGCTTTTTCAGCAGGTGGAGTGTGATGGGGATGTATGTGATACGACACGGATTAAGCCGAATACGTTGATTTTCCAAATCCAGCCAAATGAAGGCATCTTTCTACGTTTGGGCACCAAGCGTCCGGGTATGCGTTTTGTAGTGGAAGATGTGAAGATGGATTTTTCGTATTCAGGGACGTGGGATGGAACTTTACCAGAGGCATATGAACGGCTTCTTTTAGATATTTTATATGGAGATTCAACGCTGTTTACCCGTTCGGATGAGGTGGAGGCAGAGTGGAGTTTGGTTCAGCCGATTTTGGATCGGTTGGCTGAGTTGAAGCCGTATTCTTATGAGCCGGGTGCATGGGGTGTCTCGGAGGCAGCTCATCTTTTTCATGGGTGTGAAGGATCATGGCGGAATCATTAGAGCTCTCGGTTGAGTGGGTGTATGTTACGGCGGGAAGCGAGGAAGAAGCGGTTTTGTTGGCTCGTACACTTGTGATGGAAAAATATGCGGCGTGTGCCAATATATTGGGGCCTATTCGGTCGTTTTATCGATGGAACAATGAAGTTCGTGAGGACGCAGAGGTGGCGTTGGTTTTTAAAACAACTCGTGAGATGCTTCCGGTATGTAAGCAACGGTTGATTGAATTGCATAGCTATTCGTGCCCGTGTGTTCTTTCTTTCTCGGCAACTGGGGGCACAGATGCGTTCTTAAATTGGGTGAAACTACAGCTGCTCAACTAGCGGAATTCAAGCCCGATGCCTGCATATTGTGTTCGTAGATGATAGGTGGAAAGCTCTTTTCCATATCCATCAAAATAGAAAAGGGAAAAAGGGATTCCTTCGATTTGTTTGGTTAGCGTTATACGGCCAGTTAGGTTTTTTAAAGAGTCGGCATCGGCTATTCCAGTTTTAAGTTCAAGACGGGCTGAAAAGTTGAGTAGCGTTTCGCGCATAGAGAGGAGTTCATAGCTAAAACGAAGACCGTCATAATTTTTGATCGTGGTGAGATTTGGATTTTCTCTCCTAAAGAGGTCATCTTCTCGATCTGTTCGGAATGCTTGTTTAGGAAGGTATTTTCGAAAATTAAGGGATATTCGTTGCTTCATGTTCTGGGTTTCATTGAGGGCTAGTTCAGCACTTTTAAAGGTGAAAGAGAGATAGTCCCATCCACGGCTTACCTGTGTGAGTGCATATTCTCGACTTGTTTTGCTCACTAATTCATCGAAGGCGTCTTTCCCATCACTTGCATCTAGGGTTTGTCCGTTTGATTCGTGATAGTAGCCGAGTTGAATTTCGCCTTTTTTTGCATGCTGGAATCGATAGCTGATACCTGGATTTTGGCGCCGAGAGAAAACAGGGGCAGATTCGTATATGCTATCGGAGACAATATAAAAATCGTAAAGGCCATCATAGGAGAAAAATATTTCAGAGGATGCGTTAAACGTATGGATGGGATATTGGATGGAAAGAAGAAATTCAAGATGGGGGTCGTCAGTTAGGACATTATTTCCGGTGGGAATGACATAGGAGAAGTAGTTGGGGTTGTGGCTTGTCAATTTAGGATGGAGGGAACTGGGTAAATTATAGGTGAAGGCGAGCGTTGTTTGAAACAGAATGAAAAGCATGATAACGAGGGAATGTATCTTCATTTAAAATATCCTTATTTATTATTAAGTAATTAATATATTTAATATTCTATGGGGTTGTAAAGCACCTTTTTCAAATCTGAGCTTGCAGGGGGATTGGCAAATCGGGAGATTGGGCTAATGGGGTATAGATATTTATTGAAGATTGCATATGAGGGTACGCATTTTGCGGGTTGGCAGGTGCAGCCTAATCAACTGACTGTGCAGGGCGAGTTGGAGCGGTTACTGGCTGAAATGACGGCGGTTGAGTCGGTTCGATTAGAGGCGTCTGGACGAACGGATACAGGGGTTCATGCGCGAGCTCAGATGGCGCATGTGGATTTGTCTAAGGCGATTGATCCGGTCTATTTCCGACGGGGTTTAAATGCTCAGTTACCGGGCGATATACGGGTTGTTCGTATACAACGAGTATCAGATTCATTCCATGCGCGTTTTGATGCGCAGAGTAAAGAGTATCGTTATTTTATATACAATGGACTGATTGTGCCGCCGCCGTTGCGTCACTATCGGTTGCAGGAAGGTCGGCGATTGGATGAAACGCGGATGCAGCGGGCCGCGAATCAATTGATCGGTACGCACGATTTTACTTCTTTTGCTTCGAAACGATGTGGAGAGGATGAGGATACGGTGCGGACGTTAACGCAATTAAATATAACGCGTCGGGGGGCGGAGGTCATGGTGCAAGCGAGGGCGAATGGATTTTTATATAAGATGGTTCGTAGCCTAACTGGATTTTTGATGGAAGTGGGAATGGGTCGTGTGGAGCCTGCGGTTACGCAGTCTATTTTGGAAAAGCAACAACGAACCGCGCAGGTGCGGACGGCTCAGCCGCAGGGACTCTTTTTGTGGAATGTGAGTTATTAAAAAAGTGGTAGGACGACAGGGGCTCGAACCCTGGACCCACTGGTTAAAAGCCAGTTGCTCTACCGACTGAGCTATCGTCCCATTTGTTTAGATCCCTCTCGAAATCGAACGTTTTCATAAGAAAGCGCTCGTTTCTACTGAATTGACCTTCGTGACGCAAGTGCGAATTAACAACGAATGATCATTTATCAATCGTTCGACTGGTAGATTTGTTTACGGTCGTATAAACTTTTTTTTATTTGGGGGGCGTAATGAATATTGTTGGACTCATTTTAGGAGGGGGAGCTGGAACGCGTTTGCAGCCGCTAACGCGGGAACGATCCAAGCCGGCGGTTCCTGTGGCAGGTAAATTCCGATTGGTGGATATTCCGATCAGTAATTGTATTAATAGTGGGATTCGAAACATTTTTTTGCTGACGCAGTATAATAGTGTTTCTTT
>MDTB01098292.1_pt1 | contig 27086 bp, 10 predicted proteins | sample 811161 | NCBI WGS metagenome assembly MDTB01 (sample SAMN05326650, study PRJNA326480) | marine metagenome | isolation source: seawater | place: Mediterranean Sea | collected 2009 | reverse complement strand
TTGTCTAATGCCTGTCCATTTTCATACAGAGTGACTAAAGTGGCACCACCACCTCCACCACCCGAACCTGAAGATCCTGATGTACCAGAGTCACCACCTGTGCCTCCAGAATAACCTGTCATGCTTTTTCCATTTGCGCCACCTTTTGCTTTAGACCCAGTGGACCCTGATCCACCTGCGCCACCTACTGCTACTGCAATAAGTTTTTTGCCTGCATAAGCGGACGTGTTAATTCCAATTGCTTGAACATAATGCCCAGCGGCACCGTCTGATCCATCACCCGCATAATCTGAACCTCCTGAGCCTCCTGCTCCACCCCAAAGGTAGATGTCCATAGAAGAGACACCCGCTGGTAGCGGTGCTGTCATTAAAGTTCCTGTGTAGTTGAATTCTTTGACTATGATTGCCATGGGATATTAAGCCTCCCTTACAAACCAGAAGTCCCCGTTGTTACCATCACCCGATGTAGGCGTTGCTGTGGAAACTGTTTTTGCAGAACCGCCCCATAAGTTACCGAATGTTGCAACTGCTCCAATTGTAGGCACATTGGCATTAGATGTATCTGATGCAGATATAGAACCTACAGCGCCTAATGTTGCCGAAGTGACTTTAACGTTTCCGCCTGCTGATGTTTTTAATACTTTTCCTTTATTTGCATCACCGTCTTCGACTGCGTCTGCTAATCTTATTACCTGAGAATAAGACGCACCGTGTCCTGCTGACCAGAAATTTTCAGAAACATCATAAAACATTCTAGCGTCATCTGAATCTCCAGTTTCGACAATAAGTCCTGCATCTGCTTCTGAGTTTCCTGTGTTTACTTTTAGAAATGCATCGTCATATGTTGAAATTGTTGATGATGAAGCATTGTATTCACCTGATATGTTCAAGTTACCTGTAATAGTGACATCACCTGTTAATGCTATTGCACCTGTTGTACCTGTGATTGCTATAGGTGTTTTGACAGTAGAACCATCATTTATTTTAATTGATAAATCTTTGTCTTGTGCTTTGTTTTCAATAATTGCATGACCTGATGATCTGTAAATTTCTATACTGTCACTGGATGGAGTTGGACCAACAATTAATCCGCCATCGTTGTTTATTTGTAAAGTACCTGTAGATATATCAGACGCATCTGCTCTTAAAAAATTTCCACCAGCAATAACTGTACCTGAAGTATTTGATGTACTTGATACATCTAATGCTGATGCAGAACTAGTGTTACCTGTTAGTTGGGCACTCAACGTTGAATTTAAAGTTATACCTGCATTAATTTGTGCGAATCCATTTGAAGTTTCAGAAGCATTACTAGGCGTAAATGTATTTCTTGAAAGTATTGCAACTCTTACGTTGTTTGCGTACATAGATGAAACTGTATGTGTACCACCTGAATATTGTATATCTTCTACTTTCCAACCTGATAATTGTTGTGTGTCGGTGTATACAGGACCAACTAGTTTCCATTCTGAACCTGTGTATGCATAAACTTGATTATCGTCTGTGTCTAACCACAAGTCACCTGCGGATGAACTTGTTGGTTGTGTGCCTTGTGCTCTCGCACCGCCTGTTGGTTTAAAACTTGTTCCATCATAAACTTTGATAGATTTTGATGATGTATCAAACCATAATTCTCCTGGCAATGGCGCCACTGGAGCCGACGATGATGATGAATTTTCTAATAGTTTTACAAGGTTTTCGTTTAATGCTTCACCAAACCCTGAATAACTTTTACCAAATAGTGTTAAACTAGTTGAATTATTAAGTGTACCATCTGTAATGGTAGCAACTACTGTTCCGTCTGTTCTGTTAATTGTATAAGCCATATATTACCAGTATTTATAACCTTCCTACACTTATTAAAATGACACTTTCTTCTGCTGTGTCTTTAGTTTCCATTGCTTTTCCTACAATAGAACCTAATACAGGAGTAATTGCTTTTTTGGCATGGCCTGGTTTTTCTCCTGAGGTTGTTAATAAATCACCTTTTGCAATCATTCCATGCACTTTACATTTCACTTTTCCTACAAGTGCAATTGGTTGTCCTTCTGATTCACTATTCATTAAGTATGCTGGATTTTCACTGATTACGCCTGCAACTCTTGTGTCGTTTGTTATAGTAGATTGTGTAACTTCTTTTTCTCCACCAAATATCACCACTGTACCTACTTCATATGTAGAGTCAGTTTCGTATGTTTCTGCCAAGTCAGCATATCTAGCCGATGAGGCAGTCGTTGTTAAAACATTTGTGCTTGGATTGTAAGTAAAGTTTGTATCTGTAGACATTCCTAAATTACCTGTTGCTGAATTTACAAAAGTAACAAATCTACTTGCATTCGTAGTGTTGTCTGCTGATATCGTTGACGTAGTAGAAACTGTTGCTGTACCTGTGACATTACCTACTACTGCACCTGTCAATGGTCCAGTGAATGCTGTTGCTTTTACTGTACCTGTCACGTCAAGTTCTGTAGTCGGTGTTGTGTTTTTAATTCCAATTCTACCTGTTGAACCATCTATCCTAATCATTTCAGTTTGTGTTGCTGAATTATTTGCAGTAAAAATTAAATCTTTATCTTGTGAAGTTTGTGCGATAGTAACATCATTAGATGCGACTGTGATTTGTAGTTCTGATTGATCACCTAAAAACATTCCATCGTCTGTATCTAATGTTAATCTTCCTGTCATTATATCAGCGGCATCCGATGTCAAATAAGATGATGCTGATTTATTTCCTAATGCATCTGAGTTTGTTGATGTTCCATTAAATTTAACATTTGCTATTGCAGTTGTTAAAGTTATACCTGGTTTGATTGTAGCAAATCCAGTAATTGCAGTTTTAGGAGTGAATGCTGTTGTGCCATCGTATATGGTAGCAACTAGACTAGTGTTGTTTCTCAACTGTGTTACGTTTTGATTGTTATCAGATGCGTCAACTATTGTTGGAAATGTTAATCCACTGTTAGTAGAAGACTGTGGCCCAACCAATACGTGTGATGTCCCGTTGTAAAAATACATTTGGTCTGTATCTGAATCAATCCAGATATCACCTGATGATGCAATAGACGGTTCAGAAGATTGATAAGTTGCTCCACCTAATGGTTGAAACGTTGCTCCAGAATAAACTTTCAATCTTTGATTTGCTTCATCATACCATAATTGTCCTTTTATAGGTTTCGTAGGTGCCGCTGTATTAGAAAAATTTTCTAAAAGATGTAAAAAATTTTCTGCAATTACTTCACCATACCCTGAATATCCTTTTCCTACAAATTTTAGATCTGTTTCTGAATTTAAAACAGAGTCCTGAACAATATAAGAAGATACCGATGAACTGTTATTTGTCTTGTTTACTGTGTATGCCATTTATTAATATCCTGTGTTACCACCTGATGTTGTTCCACTTACGATATTACTAGTACTTGCCTGTGTTGAACTAGTTTCAGTAAATGTTGTTAAACTTTGAATTCTTAAAGTATAGTCAATTTGTATTAATCTGTTTAATGATTTTTGAACTGGGTGAAAAATTACGTGTGTCAGTAATTTATTTGTTGAGCCATTCTCAGTTCCTTCCCATGAAACTAATCCTAATTCGTCAAATACATAATCGCCATTGAAATTTGTTGTATTATCAAATGCCGCTTGTCCTGTTGGTTCTCCATAATCCAAAGTACAAGTTACAACTATGTCAGTATACTTGTTACCTGCTGTGTGTCTTATCTCCATTTTGTTTCTTGTGGAGTCTTTGTTAGTTGCAGAATTATCATCTATTACTTTATAGTATGTTTTATTGTATAGATCTGAGTTTGTACCAGTTGAGTTTGGGGTCAAATAAGTTATTACACCTGTTGGATCGACGGATGTTCCACCATTCCCGAATCTCATCTCGTGTATAAACCCAGTCGTTTTATTTGCTAACGAATTCGCCAATGCTTGGGACATATTCTCATAATGGATTGCATTTCTTTTATCCACCATTACTTCTCCCGTTTCCGGATCAAATATTTTAATGTGTCCAGACATCATTACACCAGACTGATCGTTTGGTGTTTTTTCTTCTTTATCTTCAGTATCTTGTTTTTTGGGTTCTTGTATCATCTATTGTATTTATTCTGGCGCATTTGTAGGCTCTTCCGCTATGAATTTAGCCGCTAGTGTGCTTGATTGGCTTAATCCTTTACCATCTGCGGCTGTGCTTGAGCCTTGTGTATACCATACTTGACCTTTCTTTTGTAATATTTTGATTTGAATGTCTGCCGCTGGAGGACTCGTAAATGTAACATTTGCGGTAGATCCGTCGACAAAGTAGTTTACAGTACTACCATCCTCGCTAGTCAGTTCCAATCTCTGTAAATCGTTAAGTTTTGGATTTCCGACTAATCGTTGGCCACCAATGAATATGTCTAATTGACTAGCAGAAGATGGAGTAAATGTGGTGATAAATGATACAGTTGATCCGTCTCCAACAAAAGTATTGCTGTTTATTGTATCATTATAAGGCACAGTATTTCTACCGCTGGCATCTACCACCTCTGTTCCGCCAATGTGAGCCTTAATTCCTGTTCCAAGTGTTCCTCTTCTAATTTGAGATAACACGTTACCTGTTTTTTGGAAAAATTCTATTCTTTCTTTATCAATGAAAATAACACCTGGTAATTGCGTAGTACCATCTGCATCACCTACAACTGAGCCGTCCGCAAGTGTAATGGTTTTATCATTTGTTTGTAAATCTAATGCAAGTGTTGTCGTTCCTTTATTACTAATTCTCTTGTAGAAAGTTCTATTCAACATATCCTTGAATATTCTGTACCCAGTTGCTCTAGTGGCACTATCAACTGCAAAATACATTACATCAATTCTATCAGATGATGTTATTGTTCTACCTGCTATTGTTAGTGTGTTGCCATCAATTGAATAATCTGAACCAAATTGTAATGGAATAGAATTAAACCAAACAAATACATAACTTGAATTTAATGGAATGTGTTTCAATTTGTGTATTCCAAGTGGTCTTCCTTCCAATACTTCTCTTCTTTGTTTCATACCTAATGCATTGTTAAATGTTGTTGCTTTGATTGTATCATTTGCATTCAATGAAATACCATCAGATGAAATTTGTGTTGTTCTTAAAATTATGTCATTGCCGGAATATACATAATGCGTATCAACATTTGTTGTAATTGCAATTACATCTGTGTTAGCAGGTGGAGTAACAAAATTAATTTTTTGCTGTCCTAAATCAATTGTATAATCTGTGTTCAAATATTTTACTATTCCGTTTACAAAAACCTCAACCTGACTTGCTAGTGTAATTGTTTTTGCAGGGTCAACAGTTGAGTCATCTGATTGTCCTCCTACTACGCCATAAGAATAAGTTGATCCATCACCTTTGTAGTAAGTGTTGTCTGGGCCTCGTAAAATTTTACCACCCAGTTCTAAAATAGTTAATCCTGCATATGGTCCATATGTTCCTACCGGGTATGTTAAAGTATACCTTGTAGTTGACCCATCAAAAATTATTGTTTCGTCTCTCACTTCTGCATATGCCCTGCCTTGACCTGCTGTTTGATTAAAGCCGGCAATTTGTATAGCACTTCCGTTTGCAGGCGTACTTGTAAATGTAAGTGTAATTGTTTTAGCAGTAACAGTTGTTGAATATGCTGTTGTTGGAATGCCGTTTACTGTAACATAAAGTTGAGATAAAGAACTATCGTTACTGAAATTTGCTCTAGTTCCTGTTTTAAAAACTTTTGTTGATCCATCACCTGTAAAACTATCTAACACCATGTACTGTGATCCAGATACAGCAAAACTTTTTATTGTTAATCTTTGTCCTGACGAAGGTGCTGATCCAAAAGTGATTGTTTCAGCATTCACGTCCACAGTATAATCTGTAGACAATCTTTTTGCTACATTGTTTACTATCACTGATACTGCCGCTGTGGTTCCTGGTTTCTGTCCAATACTAAATGTAGTTGCAGTTCCGTCACAGACATAATTCTTTTCTACTATAAATGGCACACCTGAATCTGGTGCTTGATAAACTTTTAAGTCTAAGGTATCGAATAATTGTCCTGGTACTGCTTCTTCTGGTGCATAACTTGTTTCGGGAGAAACAAATTCATCTCCGTCTGTAATGACATGATCTGGGTCAACTCCTAGTGCTGATCCGAATAAACCACCGGACACTAAACTATCAAGTGTTCTATCATCTGTTGGAGTCTGTACACCGTCATCATCAAAAGGTATGAATTCTACTTTGACCCCTTCACCCGGCGCCGATGACAACACGAATGAAGTTGTTGATGTATCTCCTCTATGAACTTCGTTGACTTGACGTACTCCGTCAAAATAAACTGTAAACACATCGGTATCTTTTGGTGGATCTGCAAATACAAATGATGTAGTAGACCCGTCACCATAGAATGTTCTAATTCTACCTTTTCCAAATCCGTCCCATGAGTCTTGGAACCATGGTGATTTATCCCAACCTTGTCCTGCAGAATCAAAACCTAAACCTGTTACCATTACTCCGCCATAATCCACTCCATCCATTAATTGACTTAATTCTAATCCTGGCATTTCTTCAGTTGGAGTGTAAAAACCTTTTATTCTCTCTGCCGCTGTAATGTATGCTTCATTTCCTCTTAATTTTATTAAACCTTTATCATTAAATTTTTCGCCAACTGTAAGTCTTTGTGTCGTTCTGTATAATTCGTTTTCATATCTTACCAAAGTTCCATATTCATAAGTTGTGTTTTTAACCCAACTTTGCACGGTAGCAGATGATTTGGTTCGATCAAATTTAATTGTTGTGTTAAAGTCTCTTACTAAATCATTGCCTAATACCGCACTTATCTTAGCAACATCGGTTGGCGTTGAACCATCGTCCTTGCCGCCGCTGATTATGACTTCTGGTGTCGTTGTATATCCAAAACCTTTTGTAAGTAAATTTATTTTTGTAATTTTACCTTGAGATATTACTGCTGTTGCTGTTGCGTGAGTTTTAACGCCTGGAGAAAATATTTTGTAAGTTCCAGGATCAGTAGATGCCGCATGGTTCATGCTCACGTTAGGCATATAGAAAGTTCTATTTGGATATTCTTCAAATGTATGAGCGTGTGACCTTCCCTGGCCACCGTTTTGTTTATCCCATACATTGGCATTTGTTTGTATTGTATACACAGGATAGTAGTAACCATATTGACCGTTTGTGCTTCCGGAATTACTTCTGCCTAGTACTGTAAATGGTCCACTATCTTCTACGGTACCTCCAACAAAACTTATTGTTGGAACTTTTGTATATCCTGATCCAGCATTTGTAATTGTTAAAGATTTGATATGTTTAGTGTAATAATCCTTCCACATTTTATAAGGAAATTGTGTCATTAATTCTGTGTCTACTTCTCCGTCAGGCATAGGTGGTCTTACACTATTAGACCTTTTTTCATAAAACGGAGGCAAGTCAAAGTCTGTGTTTAGTCCGTCTTGTGTTTCAGTATTTGTATACTTTAATTTGTACTCACGCACTTTAGTATGGAAAGGTTTTACTTCTTTGATGTATGACTCAACGTAGTCATCTTTTCCTGTTGTGTAAGTTTTTCTTTGATTTAATGGTCTCAATCTATTTGTAATGTTCAAGAAAGAAGACTTGAATAACCAATCAACATATGGTTGTTCTGATAAAACATATCTTATACCTATGAAGAACAATGTGTTGTATTCTCCTGCTAAATCACCAACAAATATATCGTCTCGTAATGCAGTTAGGATATTTCTAGTTTCTGTAATAGGTTCAGCGTCAAAGAAATTTTCATCAAATGTATCATCTCCGGCAAACCCAGTATCGTCGACTGTGTAATCATATAATTTTGATGATAAAAGTATAGTTCCGTTTTCAGTGGCAATATTTTCAAATCCTTTTACGTTAGTATACTTGTAAATTTTCCATCCACCTGAATCCGATATTAATACTTTAACGTAACTGTTATCTTCTACAGTCAAAGAATCTAATTCATATTGGTATGTTACTTGCTTGTCAATTTTTGTGTCTGCTGTAATACCCGTTGCGTACCAATCTGTGTAATTCCAGTATGCGTTTGTTTTGTATGTTTGTATTTTTGTTCTTGTCCATACCGAACCGTTCCATTGATAAATTGACCAAAATCCATTTGCTGTCTCATCTGCTTCTACTAGATAATTTACTGTACCACTCAAATCTTTTGTGTTAAGATATGTTAAGTCAGCATAAGTGGCAACTTTGCCATCCCATTCTAAACTGTCTTTAGTTGGTTGTAAATCTTGAGAATCTAAATTTGTAAATTTCACAGATCCAACTAAATGATTTCTTTTCAAAATTAGATTAGCATATTGTATCAATTCTTTTAATGCGTTAAATCTATTAATGTACCAACTCTGTCTTGGTCTTATTTCTGTTCCATATCTTCTATTCAATGGTAAAGCAGGATCGGGAACTGAATTTCCTAAGGAATCTGTGCCACATAAACTATCCCACCATTTACTTTCTAATGCTATGGATGGTCTAATTGCAGAATCACCCTCTGCATATAATTTCCATACCTTGTGCGACGTTGCTTCGTTGTCATTATCTCTGTAATCGATATTGAAAACAATATTATCAAGCATCAACAAGTTTTTAATATTCCATGTAATAAGTTTATTTTTATCGGATATTGCAAAATATCTAAGACCCGAACCTTGAGGATTCGTAATAATGTTACTTACATATGCACAAGAATTTGTTCTTAACATCACTGTTTTTTCAAGTGCAGGAACAAATACAGAATTTTTTACCCAATAATAATAATAATTTACAAATTCATCTTTACGTGAATCATATTTTTGTTTTATAGTAAACAATGTGTTTGTTGGAGCAAGTGGCGTACCAGAAATTTTATCTGCCAATCCTCCGCTTGTATCTGCTAAAGCATTCCATTCTGATGGCAATAATTTTGATTCTACCCACTCGTATATGTCAATTGTTGATCCTGGAAACAGTTTGCCCCAATTTTTAGTTTTATATTCTTGATCACCTTGCTCGTACCATATCCATTTTGCTTTGGAAAGATCCCACCATGTTTCTCCAACGTGTTCTTCTGCCCATGCTGTTTCAGGTTGTGCTATTCCAAACGAATCAAAGTTGTAAGTTGCCGGATCCCAAGTGGTTTTATATTTTATTTCTCTGTCAGCAACTCCAAAAATTCTACCTTTTATAGGGTCATAATAATTTAACCAGTCTAATATTTTATTTGTAGATCTATCAAAAACAAACGATGATACTATTTTATTGTTATCAATAAAATTTTCTTCTGACCTTAACACGTTCCATGGATTCTGAACTGCTGTTTTAATATCATAGTGCGAAATAGATCCATCGTCTGTATATAATGTTGATCCGTCTGCCTGTGTTGCCGCATCGTCCTGAGGAGAACCTATGAACAAACTATTATTTGTTGCAAAAACAGATGATCCAAATTGATCATTTGTAGTGACGTTATCGTTTACAAATCTATCATCTAAAATAAATTTTGTATCATACAATGATGCAGAGTATACAGCACCAGATTCTCTGTTTATATCAACAATATTAGTATCCTGTAAATCAAAAGTAGTTGCACCACTATCAAATTTCATACTTCTTGGATTTGCTGAACCAATTGCAGATATTAAAGCACGTTTGCCTGTAGAATTCAAAGATACCGCTGATCCAAAATTGGTGTTTGACATATTGCTTTTTGGCGGAGTTATTGTTTGTTGTAAAGTGTAAGTGTTTGTAGATCCGTCAGCATTCCATTTGTAATAATATACCGATCCAGAATCATTTTTAAACACCGTTGTGCTTCCATCTTGTACTTCTGTACCTGGTGCACCTATCAACAGAGCAGTTCCATCTTTACTCATTGCTATAGAATCTCCAAAATTTATATTTTCTGAACTTCCATCATTAGCAATTCCAGTAAGTACTTGTTGTTCTGACCATGTGTATTGCGTAGAATTGTCATTTGTTTTACTTGTTCTTTTAAAAATATGAACTCTACCCGCATTACCTGGTGATTTTGAACTTACAACTAATATGTCAGCAGTATCATTTGTGATAACTTTATGTCCAAACCTGTGATTACTTCCTATGTCTGTTGGCCTAATCGTAGCAACTTGATTCCATGTATCATAAGTTGACCCATCTGCTCCTACTGTCCAATTGTATTGATAAACTTGTCCTGCGTCATTATCATAACCCGGGGCACTTATAAACATATATTTTTCAGTTGTTGCAAGTGTACTATCATAAGGCTCTGCTATTGCATGATCCCACCCAAAGTTTAAACCTACCCTAGTTGTTGAATCTCCGTGTGGTGGATAGATTGTTCCACCAGTGTCATATTGAAATGTAGTATTATTCCATTTATAGTAAATTACTAATCCTTGGTCTGATTGATGAGTACTACCATCTGAACTTTTATTTTGATACGGTGCTCCTGCTACAACAAAGTTTTCATCGGAACTAATAGATAATGACTGGCCTAAACGAGAGGAGTTATCATCATTAAGCGTCATTGTTTTACTTTCTAAAACACTGAATGGCTCTCCCGGTGTTGGTTCTCTTCTGAAATAAAAGTTCACTGTACCTTGTCCATGCAATGGCGCACTTGATATTAATGACCTTCCATCATTACGTGCAACTATTTGGGCACCAAAATTCTGATTATCTACTCTGTTAGGCGACAGTACTCTATTATATAATGTCCACGGTGTCTTTTCGTATACGGACCATTTTCCATTTACGTTGTCTATGAAAACTTTATCTCCAGGACGACTATTTGCATCGTCCCTTTCCAAGAAGTCTTCAACCGAAAAGTCATCATTGATGTCATCAATTGACGGGAACCTTACACTTAAGAAAACACTTATGTCACCATATGAAGTAGTTGTAGATTTGTCTGCAATATTAGATAATGCCGAAACATTTTTTGTAAAATCAACAATAATTTTATTTGCTCCAGATACGCTTTTAATTTTAAAAACTTTGTTCAAGTCTTCTAAAGGAGATGCAGATATTAAAATAAAATCATCAATTTTAAAATTATGGAAAGTATTAAAAGTTATTTCTAATTGTTTTTGTTCGTTTATACTTTGAAGAGTTGCAATTCTAATTGGTGTTCTTAAAATTCTCAAAACGTCCCAGTCACCTTTTTTATTATTTGCTACCCAAATTTTATCTTGATTAGTTAATTTGCTTACATCTAAATTCTGTATGTCGTCTATGTTGAACGCAGTATGTTCTGTATCATCGATTCTCGGATACCCTGCAGTTTTAAATTTCTGTACAAAGTTGCTATCAATACCTTCTTTTGTATAATCATATTGTGCAAAAGTCGTGGATGCTGTGTACTCAAGTGGTTTAGAATACATATCTGACTGTGTGACAGTTGCTGATCTGTTGTATTGTAAAGCCTCATTTGAATTATTGAGCAATTCAATACTTTGAGGGTTTGCTAAAAATTTATTATCATCCATTTTAAACTGAATTGATTTTTTGCCATCTACATTTCCAAACTCTCCAGTTCTAATCATCCATTCAGGATAAACAGAAATATCAATGTCCTCATCTAAAAATTTCGCTCTTGCAAGTTTATTGATTGCGTTTTCTGTTCCTTTTTCTCTAATAAATCCTTGATAAAACTTGTATTGTGATATATCATTGATAAACAAATTTTCTAAATAGTCTCTTGATTGATAACCTATTAAGTGTTGTGCCAATGACTGTTGACTTGCATCAAAGTTGTCAGTTTCTAAATCATAGAAGTCATTGAATTGTGCAATTTTATAATCAAAGTTTGGCATCAATTGGGCAACAGGTTTATCTGCTTTATAAACCCAATTATCTGCTACAAATTTATTGCCTGAACTATGATTATTTTTTGCTACATAAAATTTTGCATTGTATTCTACTGTAGAACCAATTCTGTAATCTGTGTTTGCTGTCCATAAATTAACTTCTGCTTTATCGTATAAAAATCCTGGTGCATGAAAACCACCGTTCCAATCTGCCGTCTTCCAACCAACTAATTTTAATCTTTGTTGCCTAAAACCTGTTTGTGGGTCATATATTATATCACTGAATACTGTTTTATTATCAAAAAGTAATATGTGTTCTTTTTCTACAGAATGTAATTCAATTCCATATAATCCAATATTTTCATTTTTTGTGATTAAATTAAAAGTATTTCCTTCTCTTTTGATCGAAATATCTCTTTCGCTAATACTTTTACCTCCGGAATCTAATACTGTATATTTGTTTTGGACATTTCTTAATTTTCCTATTACTGAGTTATTGGTTTCTAAATTAAATCCACTTGCACCAGGAGAAACAGTAATTGCAGAACCGGATGACCATCCTTGAGTGGTCCAATATAAAAACTCTTCGATCGCTGTGTTCCAATCTAACGTCTTACTAATTTCTTTTGCAAAAAAATCAAAAACAAAACCTTGAGATTCTAGCCATAATCCATAACCTTTCAAAAATTCTACAACATCTTGAATGGTTTCAAACATAGTTCCATATGGAACATTTACCGCCTTATCAAAATGATCTTTATAAACAACACCAACCGCTGATCCTGTTTTCAAAGCAAAATTATTTGCATTTTTAATAGGTGGAAACATTTTGAATACTGGATTATTGATATCATATCCAACAACTCTAAACCCAGGCGCTACTGTTGAACCATCTTCGCCTACATCAGAATTTTTTTCAATCAGTACACCGCTGTAATAAAATTTTTGTATTGGATTGCTAGTTCTAAAATAAATTTGATAATTTTCTGCTGGTAAGAATTGTGACCCCGACGACGATCCTGGAGAAACTGAATCTGTTAAAATCTTTAGATTATCTTTATCAGTAAATCCACCTAATTTATATCCTAACTGTACTTCTATGCCTTTCATTTTGTCATAAAAGAATATTGCAGGATCTAAATTTTGTGAAATTAGATAATTTACTACAATTGGTTGATATCCAGATGTTTGATATCTTGTGACAACACCAGTTTCAATATTAGTTGTAGTTTCTAAATGGTATCGTGCAGTTTTTGTTTTTTGTCTTAAACCTGTGCTAGTTACAGTATAATTTCCTACTACGTTCTTTGATAATCTGCTAGGATCAAGATAAGCACCAAAAAATTTATTTGCCTGCAGAACAGCCATTGCTTTAACAATAGAAAAAGCATAACCCGAACTTCGTCTCCATGCTGTTTCCGCCGGGCCTTGATCACCAAATTTCCATGGCTGGGTTATATCTTTTCTTGTAAATCCACCAATAATTTCTACCGGCTTTCTAATATACCCTTTACTGTCGACTGGAAGCCTGTTTTTAAGACCTGATCTGATAAATCTTTTTGTTACTTTGCCTGTTGTTGCATCATATCCTCTCTCAAGATCGTCCCATAAAATTTTATTACCAGATGTATAAGGACCAGGTCCATAATGTGTTTCCCAATTGGTAGGCTTTTCTGAGTGCCCTAACATCTCCCATGGATTTGTGTGTGGTCTATCCGTGTCATAATAATGATTGAATATACCTCTCCAATATCCTGCTTCTGGTTTGTTATTCAAGTCTACACTTTTAGAATAATTGTATGTGTAAGTGTCACTATCTTTGTATACATCATTTAATCTAAAATTAATATTATTTCTACCTACCCAAACGTAAAAATCATTTCCTAGTACACCATCAACTTCGTTCCTATCAAACATAGGCGTTGCAAATGCATTAGGTAGAATATCATGTATGTTTAATAAATCCTTTTGGTATGTTGATTTAATGTTATTGTAAATTCTTTTTTCTAATTCTAATAACAAATCATCTCTGAAATCACCAAATGCAATAGTCTTAGATCCGTCATGACCAATTACAATATTTTCAGCAGTTCTATACGTGTTGTCTTCTACTTTTTCAGGTTTGAACTTTGGATACATTCCAAGTTTTGTTGGCGTAGATGGAATAAAACTTCCTACTGTGTTACTATAATCTTTAATCTTAACTTTATCGCCGGCCGTTAAAGTTGTGGTAATTTCTACGCTGTCATCGGTTAAACTAAAAGTATAATCATATCCTTGTATTAATTGTACATCATTCAAATATACATACACCGCTCTGTAACTTAAATCATTTAAACTGAATTGGCTGTCTAATGTATATTCCGTTTGAGAAGAGTCATTGACTGTGTACTCTCTTGTTGATACTGATTCTCCATGCCCTATCATGTCATCATAATAAAACGGTGTTGTTTTATTTTTTGATTCTCCCATGACTTTTAGAATTTCGTCTACTCTTCCGGCAACGTTTCCATCAAAGGCCGTTCCTAATTCAACATTCAAAAAGTTTTGTTTGAACTTTTGGTATTCTAAATTACAGTAGTCTAACGAGGTAATAAAGTTTGCTTCTTTATCAATTAAACTAAACATCGCCGCACCAATGTTTCCAGCATGATGTTGTAGCGAACCACCTGTTAAAAATGCTTGTGGTTTATCTCTTAAATTGGTTGGACCAGGAATGGTACCTGTAATTTCTGCAGATCTATTACTAACATTTTTAATATGATTTGTTATTTGTCCTAAAGTAAATTCATTTAAAGTTTCATTTAATGGATTGTTAGACAATGCATCTGGAATTTCATATACTCCAACATTTTGTAATTTTGGTTGGCTAGACCATGTATGCAAAGTTACAATGTCATGTAAGTTTAGATCTTTTTCAAATTTTACATATTTGTTTGTTGTACCATTTGCTAAAGTATAATCAGTTGTTACTTTTTTACTTACACCATTAACCTTTACGTCTAATTCGATATCTGTGAGTGCCGCTGAATTTTTATATACATCTATTGCAAAAAGTTTTTTTTCTGTTGCAGTTGCAAAATGTGTTCTTTTAACTCTTTGTTTTGATTCTGTAGATCTTTCAAGCCAGTTTGTTTTTGGATTGTAAGTTAAAAGTCCAGTGATTTCGTGTGTGAAACCAGGAGCAAAAGTTTGTGTTATAAAATCGTCACCTAATTTATATTTGAAAGATCCTGTATTAATATCAGATTCAAATACTATATCTCCAACATTATTAATTGTATTGTATTTTACTTTTAAATCTAAAATTGTATCAGTTGTAGCAGTGGAAGATATTTTGTAAGAAAATAATTCTGTTCCTATAAAGTTATTACTAGGATACTTTACATCATCACTGTAACTTGTTCCTGCTCCGTCAAATAAATCAAATAAAGGTTGTTGATTAAGTTTTGTTTTCTTTTGACCTTCTATCCAAGTGCTTTCATTTTTATTAGGACCTGCTGTTGTTGAATAGTGTAAAGTTTTACCTTGATTGTTTTTTCCAAACTCTACATACACTTGTTCTCCATCTATTGGATAAGTGTCGTCAATTTCTGCAAGTTGAAGTGCAATAACTGTGGACCCCTGTATTTTAACAAAGTTAACTTCATAAATTTTATTTCTTACTAATTTGTCTGTGTCAGCGGTGAAAAGTATTCTCATACCGTTGGTTACTTCAATACCGTCAACATAATACCCTGTTTTATTAACCATAGATGAGAATACATCTGTGGTCACATCATCGACCAATGCTACAGATTTTTTTGCAACCTTACCATAGTTGAATAATGTCAGGTTAGAATCAAATTCGATAATAGGTCTTTTTGCTCTATTTGATTCATCTAAAATGAATTCACTTCCTGTTGCTTTGGCAGTTTCTTCTATAACAGATTTATGAAACCATCTGTTGTATCTAGACCATGCGTTTTGGTCAACTGAATCTCTTTTAATTGTTATGTAATCGTGTTTGTCTGGTCTATAAAAAGCCTTTGCATAAGGACGAGAATCAAATCCAACTGAATCATATAAAATAGTTGTTTCTGTTGCATATGATTCTGGAGTGATTAAATTATCTATATCAGTTAAAGTTATTTTTTCACCAACACCTTCAACATAAAAAAACTTATCTCCGTATTTTGCTGTATCTATTACTCCTGCACTTAAAAATTTAATTTTCATTCCATTTGACAAAACAACGCCGGAGTTTGTTGTGTAATTGATTGCGCCAAGTATTTCAGATGCAACATCTAGTTTTGTTGTGGCACCTGCTGTTTTAATATTAAAGATACCGTGCATAGCAGAATGATAGCCACACTGGTAATACAAATTATTTGGTGCTGTCGTTGGAACTGTGAACGTGACCTGACCACTATCGGTGCCGTTGCCTATTACACCTGTTGAATATAAAAGTGATGTACTACCATCACTAGCGATTCCTGTAGACACAGGCTCAGTCATGATGTTGAAAGGATGTCCTATCGCGTCAATTGTAAATGTATATGTCTGACCTCTATATAGAGTTATAGTTGGATTGTTTTTACCTTCTTGAGTTGAAAATCTATAAGCACTAACAGTACTGCCATCCGGTGTAGTATTTGTAACTTTTATTTCCGTTTTTGCACTGGAGCCACTTTTTACTTCTATACCTGAAGGACCGTTTGGCATCCAATAGTATTCTCTGTAATTTGTTAATTTATCCATGTCAACATATGGGTTCCAGGAATAAGTTTTTTCTTTTGTTAACCTATCGTGATTATCAACAGGAGCATTAAAATATTGCAGTTGGTTGATATAATCATCATAAGTCGCTGTAAATTTTATTTTATCTTGTGGATTTATAGAAGATGTGTCTTTGTCCTTAATTGTAATAGTAGGTTCAAGTTGATATTGTTGCCTTTTAGATGATGTTGCTGTTAGATATTTGTCACTAATATTTCTTGTATAAGCATCCAATCTACCGATGTATCCATCTAATCTTTCTAGTTTTCCTTTCTGTACAACTTGATCTAAAGTACTGCTTAAGAACTTTTGGTTTGCATCTGTTCTGTAGTATGAAGGTAAGTGTGCAACAGTTCGTCTATATTGACGTCCACCCTTGTCAGTGACAACTTCGTATCTTTTAGTGCTGTCTATTGAATTGTCTGCCATTAGTATCCTGCTCCACTACCGCCTGATGATGAACCAGATCCTGTTGTAGTAGAGCCAGATACTGCTGATGTTGATCTTGATGTTGTAGTTGTAGTAGTTGTTGATGTGACAACTGTTCCTGAAGCCTGGAGTTGGTTTGCTCCTATGGCGTCAATAATTGATACATCATCAACGGTGGCCCCACTAATGAATATTTCGTTTGAGTTTCCAGATATCTGGAAAAGAGATCCAAATACTTGTCCTGCCTGGTTAGGTACGATCACTACCGTTAACAAATCAGGAGCAAGTCTGTTATGGATGTAACTTGCTAATTCTGTAAAATAAAAAGTATCTCCAAAATCAAAATTATCTAAAGCAAAAAATTCATTAATTGCTTGGATTACAACAGTTTTTACTACCGCATTTGAAACCGTCGATGCTGGATTTTTAACTACTTTGAAAGTTGCTTGATACTCTTCATCTGCATTGTTTCCAAAAAGTATCTTATAAGATACTGGATGATAAATTATTTGATCTGATAAACCTTTTACTGGATCCAATTTCGAAGAGTAACTTATTCTTAATTGGTCCGACGTGCTTGGCATAGGTTTTGTGCCACCTGTACTTAACCAAGTCCTAAATAAATTGTCATAAGATCTTTCTAATAGGTAAATGTCAATTATATTTGATACTGAAGGATCTATTCTAGTATTTCCTCCTGCAAAATGTTGATATTGGAAAAATACGTTCGACCGACCTTTTCTTGCGTAATAATCAGTCGTAGTCACTAACGCATTTGTAGTTGAATTATATTTCTTAATAACATTTTCACTAGTATCATAAAAATAAAATAACTGTCCGTCGGTATAAGTTCCAGGCAAAGTAATACTTGATTCATTTTGCGTAACTACAAAATTAGTTGCCGCATAAGGTCTGAATCTTTCTATGTTTTGATCTGTTGAAATAAATTTTTCATAAAATACAAATTTTGTAGATTCGCTTAAGGTTGGTTCAATTATAATATCAAATAGTTCTGGATTGTCAACAACACCGTCATCGTCTGAATCATAAAAACCTACTTTTACTTTTCTATTATCCTGATAACCATCCTGTTCAGATATTGTATCTACTACTTGCCATGTGATTGGATATCCTACAGCATTTCCAGTACTGACTAAAGTGTTATTCTTTAATATTTTTATAATATCTTTTTTAGTTTGTCCTGTTGTGTAATCGTAAATTTTTTCTTGCGGATTGAAATAAAATTTGTTTTGTCCTGATGATTCAAAAACATATTCTAATTTTCTATATGTGACTGTGTACGTTGATCCATCGTTAGTAAAATTAAACCACCAACTTTGATCCAAGTTTGTTCCTGTTGTGTCTCCTGCAAATCCTAAACTAAATGTTGTGTTAGCACTGACATTTGTTGTTTCAATTACTTTCCATTCGCCTACTGTTTCGTCATATCTTAATGCAAAATTTTCAAAAGCAGTAATCCTATTTTGTAAATCCGCCTTTAATGTTGCACCTAAACTTGTTGCTAATTGAGGTATTACTGATTGTACGACTGCGTTACTTGGCACAATGTCTGCTAAAGTAATTGGTCCTACTCCGGATTCTAAATTACCAACTCCGCCATTTGCACCATCACCTACTACTGTGGCCACTTTTGCCCATACTCTATCAGTAGACTCGTCAGTACCATTTGTAACTAATTGTCCATTTTTAAATTTTCTGGTGTCTGGAGATGTAAATTTAATTAATGCACCTGGTTTGACAAATTTTAAATTTGAAGTTGCATACTCACCTACTACTAATGGACCTGAAGAATAAATGTAACCAGTGTTTGCATTAGTTGTTGTAGTAGTGCTATTCCAGGATGTGGTAAGCATTGATAAATCTTTTACTCCATATTTGTTGTAAAAAAACTGTCTTGAGTAAGGTAATTTAATTTTACTTTCTATTTTCGTATTCAGTGTGTTTAAAATATCATTTTTATTATTGAAAGTAAATGTAAATGAAGGTAAGGTTTCTTCTCTGTAAAGTATACCGTCATCTGCAATAACATTAACGTTTGAATATGATCCAGTAGGATCTATAATTTCTTTTGCTCTTGATATACCAGATGCAGTTCTGTTTACTGATCTAATCTTAATAATTTCTTGTGATGCAGATAAAGGCACAACATTGTAATCTTCTGCTGTAATCATTCTGTCTTGTGAATAATAAACTTGAGGTGCTTTTTCTCTTATCGAATCACTTGATTCTGTTTCCGATGAATTGTATAAAGATTGTTGTAGCGAAGCCGATACAGTTAAAGTTTGGTTGCCTCCATTCTTATCGGTGTAGTTTATTTTGAATTGAACTGCTCTCATATCTTGAGGTTGAACAGCATATTTTTCATTATCACTTACTCTGTAATATGCTCTAAATCTTCCCATTGGAATATCTGCAAAGTTTCCATCGCCGAATACTAAATCAACTTGGTCATCTGCTTTGGTAACTGTATTGTAAATGTTTCTAGTTCCTGATGCCAATGAATTATAAATTGCATTGTTACCTGCTAAGGCCGGTACTTGTTTCCATAAAGAAAACGGTTGTCCAAAATCATCTAGTTGCCATAACCATAAATCAGAATCATTTATGTTTGTTGATGTTAAAGGCCTTACTAGATTTGTAGTAGAATTTGTTATAGTAAAATCTTCAACTTCTAGAGAGCCTTGTTTAAACAAAGCGAAAAATCCTGTATTATTTGAACTATCTCCTGCTCCATCTGTTCTGTAAATATAAGAAAATCCAGAACCAGGAATCGGTGTACTTTCATAAATTGATTCTGAATCGGTTATTGTTGCCGGCACCACTTCAAAAGATCTTGTAATTCCACTTACTGCTCTTGAAAAACTAAACATAGGAACATCTGTATTATTAGATGAAGTTGCGTAAATTTCAGTTTGTATGTTTCCTATTTTTCCTGCTTCTAAAGGCTTACCAAATGTTTGTCCCTCTTGATTTACTGCATCAAGTATTTTTGTAAAATGTTCTCTGTAATTTGAATTTGCGGCATCGTTCCAACGTACCGTTAATCCTGCTAAACTTGTTCCTGCACTATCTTTAACATCTTCTGTTGTAGATACTGAATCAAATTTTAAAAGTCCTGTTGTTGGTTTATTTCTTGAAGCATTGTAGTTAATAAGTCTCGCTAATCTTAACACTGAATTTCTTCTAGAGGCCGTTTCTAAAAAGTTTTCTCTAGCATTTAAATCTACCCTAAAAGATAAACTTTGTGCGATGTAGGCAATTAAATCTAAAAGTGCAACATATTCAGATGATTCAACGAAATCATTAAAATCATCAGGATAGTTTTCCTGCAAATATGCAACCATAGTTCTACGTATGGTTTCAAAATCGTAGGATTTGAAATCTGCTTGTTGGAATGCAGTATAGATTTTTCTCCAATCTTCTGCTACCAATAATCTGTTTTGTCGTTCTGTCGTGGCCATAATCGTTTTATAGCGATATTTATAGTTTTAATTAACTGGGTATATTAAGATAGGCGTAAAGAATTGTTCTCATTAAACTTGAATACAAGTTTTTCAGTAATATTGTATGGAACATAGGTTAAAGTGGCGGAAACCGCTATGCCATGCTCGTATTCAGAAACAACTATTTCCTGAGTTGATAGCCTAGGATCTGCATTTAATTGCTCTGTAATATCGTCAATTATTAATTGTCTAGTTGCTTCAGTTAATGGTTCAAAAATAGCATCGTATATGATTGTGCCAAACTCTGGATTTTCTACTCTTTCACCTTTTCTTACTGACAATCTATTAAGTAAATCCTGCTTGATTAACTCAAAGTCATACAATTTAAAGTTTGACCTGTCTGATTTTGAACTAAAACCTTTAAAGGTTTGACCACGTGTTTTAACTTTTTTGTCTTGCTCTGCCATTTTTTACTTCTTTTTTTGTGCTCTTTTTAATGCTTCTTTTTGTGCTTTTTCAAAACCTTCTTTTCCACCAAAAGGAGCATACATCTCATCACTATATAGTCGATCTATATCAGAACTGTTACTACTAGGACTTGAAAAATCTTTATCGAAACCAAATATGTTTCCAATGTTTTTACCAACTTCTCCTATCTTTTTACCAGATCCATCGGTAACTTTCTGTATTTCAGTAACATTCACAATCTTATCTCCTACAATGTGTTTGTGAACACTTTTTAGTTTATTTACAAAACTATCAATTTTGTTTTTACCAGGTTTGATATCTAAATGAGGATTTACAGTGGTACTTGCATTTTCTACAATACCATCACCTAAAACATTTGCCAATGTTGTTGTGCCAAAGTTACCTTTAGAAAGATCGCCAATTAAATTTTTATCAACTGTGCTGATTGTTTTCATTAAATCTCCTTGAGCAAATAACAATCCATCTTTGTTTATGAATACTTGATCTTTTAATAAATTTGTTGCTTCACCTGATATTGATTGAACTGTTGATTGAATTAAAGATGATGCATTTGTTAATTTTGATTTCAAACTATCCACATTAAACGGTCCGGTCTTCGACACTGACTTTCCAAAATCGTTCCATGGTCCAGGACCATCTGGTAGACTTGCTCCGTCTAATTGGAAATTTTTTGAATAATCTGAGGCAAAGTCATTTGCTACTTTCTGTAATTTTTCAACATCAATACTATTGCCAAAGTTTTTTAATTCAGCCTCTAGGTCTGCTTGAAACTGTGTCGCTTTGATTACAATATTATCACTCAACCTATTTGCTTGTTCTATAAATTCTGGTGTGCCTACAGTCTTAGACTTTTCTTCCCATTGTGAATCATTTTTTGGCGAACTGCTACTTGAAAACTCTTTAAGTCCTTGTTTTTTTCCAAAGTGAAAATCATAAGGCTCATGACTTGGAACCCTCATACCGTCCATGGTTTCTAAAGTATCTGGTTCAAACTTTAAAGGTTTTTGTTTTGCTTTTTCTGCCGGATTAACATCACCAATAGGTGTTACTAAAGTATTTGTTCCTGCAGGATTTTGGTCCATTAGATCAGTTCTTATAAGATCTTGAATTACTGAACTATTTGCCTGTATAGTATTATGGTGTACTTCACTTCCTGCTAAATCTATCCTTCCGCTGGAATGATGTTGCTGTCCTGAATTTGCAAAAGATAAAATAGATCCTGCTGGTGCTTTAGTGGTTACAGATCCACCTACAGCATGGAGTTGTATATCATTGTCTGCAAATTGTTGTATGTTCCTACCATCAACAACAATTTTGTCTTGCGCCTTTAATTTTATTTTTCCTTTTGCAAACATATTGATATTTGCATCACTATGGAAATTAATATTATTTTTTGCTCTTACATTATATCCTGCACTAGAATAAATGTCTATCATACCACCAGAAGAAAATTCCATCCATGCATTACCTGAAGCATTTGCAATATAAACCACTCCTTCGGTATCGTGCAATAAGATTTGATGTCCTGATGCTGACCTTAAACGTATTAAGTGATTATTGCCCTCAAAGTCACCATCGTCCATTACAAAAGAATGTCCTGTTGATCTTGTTATTTCTTTTTCCTCAGGATTATCGATTGGTCCTAGTTTAACTTTTTTAGAACCTTTTACAATAGGTCCTGGTGTGCTCATACCATAAACGGCACTTGGAGATTCTCTTCTAGCAGAAGATGTTGTTGTACCTCTGACAGTATCTTGAATCAATCCTTGTTTTCTTAAAGTTTCTGCGAATGGGTGAACTGGTTTTGCTAATATATCTGCATTACCTCCGTTCACGTCCCAAGATGTTTTGTTAATCTCTGCCGCCGGAACACTATCAGTTCCATAGGTAGCAGTTTTAGATGCACCGCCACTTGGTGGTCCACCTGATTTTATATTAGTAGCACTAGAAGCCGCAATCCCCGGGGTCATATGATTCATGTATGCATCTTGTATACACCCGATCCAAAATGCTTGACTGCTTTTTCCTTCTGCAAATATTACTAAAACCCTTGTATCAAGATCAGGCGGTACTGCCCAAAAACCATAAGAGTGTTGAGTGTCCTCAAAATCATAAGGATCGTTTGCAGTTAGTGATTCTTTACTTTTTGTTCCATAGAATGGTGATAGATATGAACATAAGATTAAATCAGATTCACTTGGTGTTTCTGTTTTTGATAAAGCAGGTATCAAAACTTTAATCCTACCCATTTTTTCTGGATCAGAATTTTGTTTTACTATTCCAATGTATGGTCCAGGATTTACATTTACGTAAGATTTATCCTTACTTGGTGCATTTGTAGTTGCTACATCTCCTGTTAAATGTGGGTTAGTCATACTATTAATTATCGTGGTCCTTCACCGGCACCAAAATCTATCAATACAGTTGGTGTCGTTTCGCCTTTGCTTTTCATTGTTTCTTTGTCTACTTTGCTTGGAACTGCTTCTGCTTTTTCTTTTTTACTTGAAGCAGTTTTAGAAAATTGTTGTTGGTTTTTAATTCTTACACTATATAAAGTTTGACGGAACTGTCCTTCATTGAACGTGCTTGTAACTCTATAACACTTGTATAGTCCACTGAATTGTATGTTTTGTTCAGTTTTGCTAAAATTATGAAATCCACTTTTTTCATCAAAGTCATTAGGCATTTTGAAGTCAAGTGTGTACAAAGGTTCCGCTGTGTCGTAATTGAATGCACCTTCGTTAACACTATAACTTTGTCCTTTAGTTTGGCCTATCTTTTCCATGTCCACAACTGGATTCAAAGGATCATAATCTGTCAAATATTTCATAGGCAATGCCGCATCGTGTCCAAGCCATGCAGGATCTCCCATAATTTCTAATTCAACTTTTATCATATCTGCTTCTGGATTGGTGAGATAATCAAACCATTGTCTTGTGTTTGAAGTCTCTGTTTCGTCCTTTGCACTTGGATCTTCAGATCCTCCTGTTGCTCCAGGAAAACTCCTAAATGGATTACTAGGATCTGGATAATGTGTTGACCCTGTAGATTGCCATGAGTCTTTTTTGGTGTTGTCTGCTTTTGAAATATTTTTTTGGTCATGCGAGGCATCATTTGCACCGTACAACCTGGATTGGAAAAAAGCAACCTTATAATTTATATTCAAATCTAATACATCTAAATTTTGTCCTGTAAAAATATAATCATAGTTTTTCTTAACATTTTTTCCCCATTGAGCATTATCTCCAAGACCCGGTACAACAAAATTACCTATATGAATTAGATATGGTTGTACATGATAATGGATTATCTTTGGATGCATTTTTGTTTTTGTGTCAATCTTCTTTGTATCTGTTTGTACACTGGTTAGAATTTTGAACCACGGTACATATTCTTCTTCTAATTTTTCACCTTTTTGCTTGTTCCAATACTTTGTTATGAACTTATCCGCTAAATCTTTGTATGCATTAGTTCTTAGCATTATACTTTCGAGAATATTTGCGATTGAAGTGTTTGCATTGAATTGTGTAGATTCCGGCATTCCGACTTCCTTAGCCAGTCCTGGATCAACCGCGTCTTCACCAAAACCAACATTTAAGATGTTAAAATTTCCTATATTCCAATGCGTCATTGGCTTGCCGACATCCTCTTGTTGTTGGCCATCATAGTATGGATCGATCGAAACTCTATACTCGTCTTTGTATTGCCTTGCTCCGTTTTCTATTTCGTGTTCCTGTATATTATCAATTGATTTGATCAAAGAATTAAATTGTTCTTTTATAGTGCCACCTTTGATTGTTGCAGGACCTCTGATATACAAATATCTGTTAACCATTGCAAATTCTGTGTAAGGTACCGCTGTTACATTATACGTGGATCCACCTGCACTTACATTTAATTCAGAATTAACAAGTTTTATCGGATAATATTTTTTTGGAACTATGTTTCTATGTATTTTTCCCTTTGAATCCATTCCTACAAATTCTAATGTTAGCAAGTATGGGGCATCTAGATGATCAACAAAACCACAGTTACCAGATGACGCTCGAAGTTTTTCATAAAATGTAACACCTAAAGGTTCTGATAATTCCATTTCTATTTTTGTGAAATTCATTGACTTTCTCTGCGGGTTTGGTGCATGGACTCCATCTATTTCAACTCGTTCAAAATAGATGTCATGATTTTTTCCAAAAATTGTGTTTGCCCTAGCAATACCGTCACGGATTGACTGTTGTCTTTTTTTCATTGTTTCTTGTTGATCGCTGGTATATTTTGCATTAACTTCTCCGGGAGATAATCCGTCTGTCTCTTTTGCCAACGTTTCACTAGAAAATGTTCCACCTTGTCCTATTCCACCAGATCTTGCAATAATATCATGTGGCGGATCACTTTTAATTTTTCTTGGATCTCTAATTTCCGATTCTGATATACCTGATAAAGTAAACAAGTAATTGTAAGTTGCGTACTTGTGGAGTGGATTTGGAATATTCTTTTGTTCTCCGTATTCGTGTTTCTTTATATCTGCTATTTTAGAAACTTCTGTTGCATCCACATCATATGACTTCATTCCAGAATGAATATTTGTTTTTAAAGTATTGCCGTCCATGGCAAGACCTTCTTCTTTTAGTTTTTTAATTTGATTTTGTTTAATTAATTTTCTTTTATCGTATCTTTGTATTGATTTTTTAGTATACGTTGTAGTTTCAATATTGTTTTTTTCAACAAGATTTTGATTTTTATTTTTCTTTTCAAGATAATCTTTTAAATTACGTACCCTAGCCATTTTATACTCCTAGGTCTTTTTGCAGATTACTTAACTTTGGTATCTGTATCGTGACTCCAGGAGCAAAATCATAAATTGGATCTTCTATTTCGTTAGGGTTTCTTTGTGCAAACACCCACCATAATCTTGGAGTACCGTACAAATCAAATGCTAACAAGTCTGGACGGTATGCATATATTCTATCAATAGTATATGAAATATCGTCTAGGTCTGCTGTAAGCGGTCTTGGTGAAAAAAAATCAAGAGATGTTGCTGTCTGCGGAGTATTAAAATAGGGTGATGTTGTAGAATACTTGGCCATTAAATAAATCCAATTCCGTCTTTATTCTGTAAGTTTCCAGCAACAAAATCTTTCATATTAAATTTCTTAACAGTCTCTCTAGAGTATACTGGTTGAATTTGTATTGTGAACAAACTTTGTGTCGGTGCCCATGTCTCAGGAATTTTACTGTCCATTGATAGAGTTCTTGGAGCATTAGGAGCCTGTTGCAAATCTTCACCCATCTGGCTTGTTGAAATATAATCAATTCCTTCTCTCAATTCGCAAGTGAAATTAGTTACAATTACAGGAACATTTTTGAAAACATAATTTCCATATCCGTTCAATGTTAATATCGGTGGTGGGTTACCTCTGTTAGCACCTTCTTCCCCACCAAAAAACATTTTAGTGACTGATCTTAAGAAATGTAAAGTTGCTACCCAGTAAAGAGCATCTGATTGGTTCTGCACAGGAAACTCTCCAATTATAGTTAAGTTTGCTGGTTCCGAATTTTGATATGCATAAAAAGGATAATTTGCATGAGTTGTTGCTAAAGGATTATAATTTGCTTGATGCTGTATGATTACTGATGGAGTCAAAGGAAATATTATTCCACCTTCGTCCTTCAAAGGACCAAGTATGTTTTTACCAGCATTAGGACTTGTTGTGTCCTGCCCTTCTGTTCCACCAAAAAAGTAGTTGTACATATCTTCTGCTTTTCTTAGAGTTAGTTTTACTCTCCAATCCGTTTGTTCTGTACGTTTGGACCACATGGCAACTGAATTTTTGGCCATTGGACCTTCTCCACCTTCTGGTAATCCTGCTCCAAAAAGTCGACCTAATGTTCTACTAAAAATATTACCACCAGAACTTTTAAGCACTTCTGTGATAGATTTTTTATCTGGGTTAAATGCACTCATAATTTAGGTTGCGTTTCCTTTTTAAATTTCGTATACTTAAACTATATTTATAGGCACAATAATAGGCACACTTAATTCCCCATACGACACGATTCAACAGACCTGTTTGTGGTCATTTTACATAGGAAAATAAT